>Ga0214544_1002115_pt1 | contig 41852 bp, 21 predicted proteins | sample CNSS3metaG_FD_160074 | JGI IMG/M metagenome (GOLD analysis project Ga0214544, IMG submission 160074) | Root nodule microbial communities from cowpea collected in UCLA plant growth center, Los Angeles, California, USA - CNSS3 | ecosystem: Host-associated > Plants > Roots > Nodule | place: USA...
CTGGGAGTGGTTGTTTGATTTTTTTATTTGCCTATGCCCCCAAGCAAGGAAGAGAAAGCCCATGTCAGCCCTTACTCACTTCTTTAATATAATTTTATGTGCATGTATGTGAGGTGATGTTGTTGTTAACCTTATGCTGGGTGTTAGAATATTTTTTACGAAATGCTGAAGACCAAAATCTTTGCCACTACTCCCCATATAATTTGGTACTACACCCCGCATCTGGGAGTGGTTGTTTGATTTTTTTATTTGCCTATGCCTCCAAGCAAGGAAGACAAAGCTCATGTTAGCCCTTACTCACTTTAATTTCATTTTATTTGCATGTGTGTGAGGTGATGTTGTTGTTAACCTTATGCTGGATGTTCGTTTTTTTTTTACGAAGTTCTGAAGACCAAAATCTTTGCCACCACTCCCCATACAATTACAGACCACTCTCCACCTCTGGGAGCGGGGTTTTTTCCAGCATTTTGAAATGGTTTTTAGAAACCAATATGAAGCAAATTGGAGCAGTTAATAACTTGAATAACATCACATACATAACAGTGTTGGTGGTGCTTCTGCTTTACCATACAAACTTCAACATAAAATGCACTTAACAACATCTAAAGAACAACCTAAAGACATCTTAAATAAGATAACCCCATTTCTCTCCCTCTGTTGCACAAACAACACTTTCTCCGCCTCTCTCTCTGTCTATAACGCATTTCTCTCCCTCTGTCGCACAAACGACCGCCTCTCCTCCGACTTTCTCACGCTCCACTCTGCAACGCCTTTCTCTCTCCCTGTCTCACCAACACTCAACTTTCTCTCTCCACGTCTGATTTCGTTTTGGTAAAAAGGATTTTCAGGGTAACTTCCGCGCACATGACAATAGCTTATATTTCATTTAAAAAAAATAAATTAAAAAGAAAAAAAGCCTGCCACGTCACCCATGTAAAAAATGAGTTCAAAATTTATGTTGAAATATAATTTCCGTTATCTTAATAACCATTAATTTGCCGACAAGACATAACAAACCAAACCATTTCTCAGTTTACATATAGCGAGAAAGGAACGACGAAGAGGACCAGAAGAATAGAAGATGAGTTCAGAAAAAGTTGTTCTAATTTTTATTTTGTGTTTGAGCATGATGAGTGCAGGACATTGTATAGATAGGAAGCATTTTGTTCTGGTGCATGGGGTCTGCCATGGAGCTTGGAGTTGGTACAAGGTGAAGCCACTCTTGGAATCTGCTGGTCACAAGGTCACAACACTCGACCTTGCAGCTTCTGGCATCAACATGCACAACATTGACAATGTTAATACTTTCGCACAGTACACTGAACCTCTGTTGCAGTTATTGGCCACAACTTCCTCTAATGAGAAGGTCATTCTAGTTGCCCATAGCCTTGGCGGACTCAACATAGCACTTGCCATGGACAAATTCCCACAAAAAGTTGCTGTTGGTGTTTTCCTAACAGCTTTTGCTCCAGACACAGAACATAACCCTTCTTATGTTTTGTTAAAGGTATATGCTATACTTGTTAAACTTTTCATCGATTTTTTTATATTTTTGTAATGCCTTCAACAAAAAGTACAATGGATTAAAAATATTATGCGTAAAAATTTTCAATTATATTATATTGTTTTCAAGATTATATGATATAGTTCCATGCATATATTCATCATTATTATTTCTTGTTTCTTGAAAAGTACGCTGAGAGAATCCCCTTGTCTACATGGATGAACGTTAAATTTGAACCAAGTGGAAACAAAACATCAATCTTGTTTAGTCCCATGTATATGTCCAGCAACCTCTACCAACGATCCCCCGCTCAGGTACTTACTTGTTACGATAATTGTTTTAGTTCTGAAAAGAGTCATAAAACATGAATATGATTTTCAGGACCTTGAATTGGCCAAGAGTTTAGTAAGAACATCATCACTCTTCGTGGAAGACTTGGCAATACAAATGAAATTCTCGAAAGAGGGATATGGGTCAGTTTCGCGTTCTTTTATTGTCTGCACTGAAGACCTTACAATTCCTATGGAATATCAACAATGGATGATCCAAAATGCTGTCATCGATGACGTTTTGAGTATCGAAGGCGCAGATCATATGGCTATGAATAGCAAGCCTAGAGAACTATTTGATTCTCTCCAGAAGATAGCAACTAAATATGCATAAATCCATCACACAAGCTTTAATTTGCTTTTATTTCTTCTTGCTTTCAATTTGACTTGTCTAAGGACTATAAGATCTCGTTTGAAATTACTACTCTACGAAATAAATAAATAAATAATAAGAAATATCTTGGAACTCCTGAACTTTTTTTCCTTTTCACTATGAAGGAAGTTGTGTTCCTTTAACCAAAAAAGTCAAACTAATCAAATAAATGTTCCTACCAAAGATATTAAATAAATTTAGTTCAATGGATAATAAAATTTTTTGTTGAAAATCATATCGACTATAAATAAGACCGATTTATAATATATAAGTGGATGAAAATCTTATCTTATAAGTTGGTGTTGTAAAATTAAGTTAGGATTAAAATTAACATGGTATCAAAATCGTGATTTAAAGTTTATTTTAACAAAATTTATTGTTTGTTGAGTCTATTATTTCATCTATTATCAAGTCACAATCGGACCGCTTATTTTTTTTAATAACAAAGAATAAAACATATTTAGTAGAACATTTGTGATGTCTAAAGCCTTTAAACTTTACTTACAAACTTTGTTTTTCTTACTAATTACGAATAAAACATCTAGGAACCTCGAAAACACACCAAGTTACAATCCAAACTTACCAATCTACCCATCGACATTATGTTTAAAAATTCAAGTTAAACTAACATTCATTTGTAAAAGATCAAGTAATTTACAAAAAAAAGAACACAGATATAACAACCTCATGATAAAAGTCCTTGTGATGTAGTTGCATTAGTGTTTCTACAGGATTTTCTTCCATGCTCAATGGGGCTGGATATGCGGTATTATGATTTCGTCCTTGTCGTTTGTTCTTATGGGTTCTAGAATCTTCCCAAGACCCTTCCTTACATAGGCAATACTCTTGTTTTTCAAAAAATAACATTTCATTGCAGCCTAAACTTCTTACAATTTATCCTTGCAAGACTACATTGTTTTCTAACATAGACAAGATTAAATCAGTAGTCACTACACAAAAAAGAATTGTCCATAAGCATATGAAGTGGCATGATTATTCAGAATTCTTTATTAGGTAATAAGAGCCAAGATGTTCATCCCTATAAAAATATTAACCATTAGATTGAACATTGATACTAGTCTGAATATGAAAAAGTAACATTGATTCGGTTATGCTTAGTCCATAGTCATGCATTTAAATGTGCTATACAAAATATTTCTTTTACATCTACCTTTTCTTTCTTAAATATTATGATTCTAGATTGACCAAAATATTACCATCCACACTACTTTCTAAATTTTGTTTTGTTTTCCATTAAGTTCCATAAGATGAATGTGTTGGAAATGAGTTTTACGTTGATTGTGGTTCAGTGAGCATACACCTATTGACCTATCACACATTTTCCGTACCATCTTAAACTATTTTACAAAAGAAAACTACGGGTTTAACACTTTCATTTTGTTCTTTATGCAACTCACAAAAGTTGTTGCCAAGTTGTACCCCACCCCCTTTATGCAATAGCTTATTCTTTGTTGATATCTCCACCCTAGGTATTGTGCATTGGGTAAAGGATTCATAATCCAATATGATCAAAACGACGAAGGAATTACCAAAGTGTAAAAAAGGAGATGATTGTGAAACCTTATGTACTTATGCCTGTCTCTAAAAAGGGTGTGGTAAAATGTGCATCTGTTGTAGGAGATACATACAAAAGAGTTGTTATAAATTAGTGGGTTGATAGATTTGCCAACCCAATAATAAGTGTTGCAAATTTGGTATAATGATACCAACATGTGCATTCAAACCACATGGAAAAGTTTCGGTTCAACCCACCTTACCCATTGCCCTAACATCACATTGCACAACTAATTGTTCATTCTTTTTATTATTATTTCATGGCACAACTATATTCTAGATCTTTATACCAGATGTGAAGGAGTTGTATCGGATTAATTAGAAAAAAATAAATGGGAGCAAGTGAGTGCCTAAAATATGCTGAAATTTTAATAAAACCTGTTAATGAATGAATAAATCATAAATGTGAGCAAGTAGGTTGTACGCAACATAGCTAAAAACATACAAATTTTATAAAATAAGTAAATTCCACGTGAAAACATTTTACAACGTACAACTCGTGTTGTGGATTGTTGGAGGTGAAGATACACTTCACTATTTTTTTAGATATCCATCGATACCACGCTCACTAAAACTTTGTACAATAATAGAACTACAAAAACCTTCGACGTGTGTAACTTTTTTGCTTCATTTTTTCTCTCCTACAATGTGAAGCACACCACCTTTTCTATCACCAAATTAAATATTGGAAAAGATAATAATAGGTTTAGAAGATATCACACCAATCATTAAGTTCCCGTTATATGGATTATTTTGTCTTTCGTTGATCCTTATGAACATCACTTTCTGCAGGTTGCACTGTTGATATTTCATTGGTGTCGGTTATTTTGGTTTAAGTTAATAAGTTATGAGTTCATCATGTTCTTAAATGCACTTAAAGTCTTTTCTAAAAGCAAAAACAACAATGTACATTGTTAAACGGTCATTATTTTCTATTTCCATAAACTCCTTTATTTACTAATAATTTTTAATTTATGAATTAATATTTAAATTAATTATTATCATTATAAGAAATTTTTTTATTAATAATTAATTTTAGTTATAAAAAATTGTTAATTACTATAATAACCAATATAAATACTAATTTAATAAATAAAAAATTATTGATTATTAAAATAGTCTTATTAATAAATAAAAAATTATAATTGGTCACTAATTACTCAGAAACTAATTCTTTTGGTAGCAAAACTTTTGGTAATTAATGTTTAGTGACAATTTTTTTTTGGTAGTCAAAACCTTAGTAACTAAATTTTAGAGACTAATTATAATTTTTTATTTATAATAGTGACTGTCTTAGTAACCAATAATTTTATATTTTGTAAATTGGTATCTAAATTGTAATGACTAACAATTTTTTGTCATATAAATTGGTTTTAATAACTTACATATAGTTACATATATGGTCTTGTCACAATATTATATACTCACATATATGGTCTTCACATTAATTTTATTTATTTATTTATTTTAATCAACAAAGAATAAAATTGCATTAAAAAAAGCACTTGAGAAGTATTGTAACCTTTATATAAAAAACAAAATCTATGAGTGTTCATCATTAACTTAACATCATGGCTTCAACAATCAAAACCTAACCAAAACAACTGGTCACAATCTATACCAATATTGTGATCCACATAGAGAACAAGGCCATAGTATACCTCTCTAACACTTCTTCTGGCTCTGAATATGCAAAGATCAGCCAAGAATCTTGTTCTCCTTTTACAATCCTATTAACAAATATATTGTGCCTGCTACTACTCATGGTAATCCATTCACACTCATGTTCCCTAACATTAATTTTATTTATTTATTTATTCTATGTTTTAAATTAACATGATTTTAACATAGTGTATGTAATTTTTTTAATATTTATTTAAGATGGTATTAATTTTTACAACATTTATTTTAAAATTTGTGTGCCTCTATGACTTAGGATAATGATTACATAAAAACTTTAAATCTAAAGACTTGTATTTAAATTTGATATAATATTGTAATTTACGTGAATCTATAATTCATACTAATGGAAGATTAAGATTTTTTCCCATTTTTCTATATATTTATCTTTGCATTCAAATATTTTTCATTATCTTTTTTTTTCTACACATGGTCCATTTTAGGGGCTTGATTTTTCTATATTTTTGCGCACTATATAATTATAAGAAAATTGTAAGTTTTTTTAATAAAGAAAATCATTAAAGGGCTCACGAAATTACTAACTTCATCCATAGATGTTTGATCCATCTTTCTATCCGTCTAAAAATTCAATGAAAAACTCTACAGCAACATTACCTAAGAGATGCAAGGACGGAAATATCTGTGTGGGTAGATTCATATTATCTACGGATTATAAATAAAGTCTTTCGGTAAATCAAATCATATATATTATGTAATTAATTTAGAATAAAACTAATTTAAGAATTCGTTTTCAATATTTTTAAATAACTTATTAATTATAGAAAAACTTGATTAATTTATAATTGTAATTAGAGTTTAATTTTACCGCGTTATCGATTACTAAAAATGATTTTGAATGATATTTTTAAAGCAATAATTGTATGAATAAACGATTAAAAAAAAGGAAAAAACATGCCCAATGTATCTAAATTATTAATTTTTAAAATTATGAACAAAGAAAAATAAGCTCTTCAATTAAACTTTAAAAGGAAGAAATAAATAAATTTTGTTAGAAGCAATAAAACCTCGGCGTCTTGAATCCTATATTCAGTCAGAAATCAAACCTTGAAAAACAGATATAGTTTAGAAATCGTCTTTTCTTCTTATGATGAAACACATGAAGATTAACCAACCTTTTACACAGCAACAGAAGTTGAAAGAGTTTACTTTTTTTGAATTGAAAGAGTTTACACTCAATTAGTTTTTGATCAAGTCAAGGAAACAAAATGATATTAAACATAGGTTGTCGTTTTACATCTGAATTAACCAAGAAAGGTTGAAAATGAGTAAGAAGAACTTTTAGATACAAGCAACAACCCTAAAGATGATCTAGATATAGTAAACCCAAGGTTTGGTAGTAACAAAAAAGAACTAAACAAACCTAAAGTCTTTTTTTGGCTAAGCTCCAACTTTACTTTCTCTGCCATAAATTCGGTTGTTATTTTCAGTTGTGATACTGATACATTGAAAATGACTGCTACTAGCATGGTGTGGTTGTTCCTACTAAATTAGTAAATAATCTACATATGAATCAACTGTCTCTGCCTTTCTAAATTTTCATCATTTATTAACATCTAAGATATCTAGACAATAACCCCTATTATCATTTCATTGTGCCAAAAAGAGTGTAACCGAACTTTGAGTACAAAGAAAAGATCAACACCAAATAATCATTAAAAGATGGAAAGTTGAGCGGTATGTACGTATATTGTACAATATATTATCCAAGAAAGTAAATTTAACAATAAATAATAAAAGTGCACTTTGGAATTTAAGCACAACTTTGAGGATGGAAAAACTAGAAATGATATAGAATGGTATTTTTGGGATTAAATTTCACTGATTTCACTTTCGTTTATATAAACACAAATCTTCTTTATTAAAAGATCAATTTCAACCCACAAGTTTATTCAGACCCTAATCCATTACTAAGATGAGCTTAGATTTTTTTTATTAAGAGTTAATTCCTTATGAACTTATCTCATGTGAATTCGTATTCATAGGAAATGATAAGGATGTTAATGTGGGACGAGCTATATGAGTCAGCCCACTAATTTATAAAAAAAAAATGTGGGATGAATTAAATATTTTAGTCTATTGACACGCTTAGGTTTATATCTCATAACTCGCAGTTCGCACAGACCAATAACGAACTGGAACAAGCTAACCTATATAACCCGCACATTATTTTTACCGCATTTTAATCTCTAAGTCAAATAAGTTTTATTTTATTTTATTATTTTTTTCACTCCATGATTGAATCTCTCTTACTTACATTTAACATTGATTAATTGCTATAATATTTTGGTATCTTAGACAATTTTTTTTTTTTATGTTTCCTTGTTTATGAAAGGTTTAGCTATGGCATGTTTTTTAAGGTAGATCTTAATCATATGTCTACTTACTTTATTTATTGCCAATAGACTTGTGTAGTGTAACAAAAATGTGAAACATTAAAACAAAAGTATTATTATAACATTTGTCTAATGTTTTTTTCTTTTGGAGATTTTGTTTATGTAGACGAACTGAAATCCACGAACCAGTAATTATATAGGACAAACCAATAAAACTAACCCATTATTCTTATAGAAAGAAATGAGATAAGTCAACCCACATTATCATCTTAAAAAATTATTATACCTTAGAGATGGATAAAGTCAGTAATGTCAAAATATCTTACTTAAATTAAATAAAAAATATATGTATGTCTAAGACAAATAGAAATAATATGTATAATATCTTATTTAAATTAAATAGAAAATATATTAAATCATATAAAAACAAACATCTTAGACTAAAATATCTTTTGTTATGCTAAATATATTAAGTAATATTTTCCAATTTTAACATTGTTTATGATGAGGACTAAATAAGAATTACAAAATGTCATTAAACTTAAGAGTAACAAATATCATTCCGGACATCAAAGAGAGCAAAGTGATACTTTTAGAGACTTAAAATGTATTGAAGCCTGTACTCTATAGTCCATTTTTACGATTGTGATTTAATTTTTTCAAAAAGTTATTCGACCCACATACATCCGATTCATATCCACATGTTACTGTCAGGAAGAAAAAGTGGGTGAAACAGCCATCATATCATGGTTTACTTAAGGCCCCATGGGAGGAGATCTTCTCAATCCAAACTTTCTCAAAACTGGAAAAGGAAATTTGGCCAAGACACTTTCTCAATCTGAACACAGACTTTCGTGCTTCGTTTCGCATAATTCCATATTCCTGACCTTTTTTTTCCCGCCCTCTAATATGCTTAAAAATATTATAACATAAAGCACTTGAAACCATTTTCACGCCAGCCTTGAAGTGAGGGGTGTTTGAAGAAGAATACAAGCTCCAAGTAACAAGAGAAAGGAACCGCAAGAAAGACATCCTACAACACAATAATTGCTTGGATTATTGAGAATATAGTACAAAAGGTCTCGCAAAGGAAGATCATGCTGCTGACTAAAAGTTGAGGGAATGGACTAGTACCTCCATAAATTCAAGATGACATTGGACGCCAGACTCACCGGAGATGACATGTAATGTAATTGATGGATTTGGAGTAATTCCAGCTTGTTACCATATGGCACAAGCAGCAAAAAATGTGGAAAGGTGAAGCACTAAGTCCCATCTATGCCAACGTATTGGCCATATTACACCCACACAATTCTGAACCAGCACAAAAATTTTCCACATTCAGCTATCTGTGCCAGCAATACCTATTTACGGCAAGAAGTCTATTCAGCTAGTAAACTAAAATTTAACCATGAAATAACAGACAAGAATTTTCATATAATTTAAAAATTAATCAAGATAAGGCCTGCCTTTATTCCGTGAGCATCCTACTCGCCCAAAAATGTAGTTCTGTAGCCATTAATAAGCACAAGATAGCCAAGCTATGCAGTTTTCGTAATTACTCGGTTTTTAGTCCATGGGATCCCTTTTCCTGAGAGCAGAACTCTTGAAATCTTCTAAGACTACAAGAAATAAGTTCATCACTTACTTTTTTCTTCAGGTTCAAAGAATCACAATTCTAAAAGCTTGACCCTTTTGTTGAACAATAAATGCATTATCAAGAAGCATACCGTTTCAAAAGCACTTCGGGATTATAAGGAAACAACTTCTTTTGATGAAGATTATAAACAGAATTGTTCAAAGATAGTAAACATTCAGCAGCTTTCTTAAATGGTTTGATATTGTAACGCTTGAAGCCACAACCACTGTCTTCCTTATAATTCTTGATAAGCAACATGGTACTTCCACTGTTGTCAACTGACGTAGGTATCCCATCTGCTAACAACTGCAGACCATCCCCTACAATTTTTCTTCTCTTGCAAGGTGATTGATCCAAAAATTCTCCAAATAATGGAAATTCCACAAATAACTTCCATGAGTTGCATATCAAATGCAAGCATCTACAACGTGCAAAAGAGAAAAAGTAAAAGCCAACTTTTAAGAAACAAGTCAGGATAAGTAAAACAACTAACAATGTAATCTGATGATTCTGAACCCTGAACTTAATCTCCATAATTTATAAATGCAAAAAAAAAAAAGAAAAATTGTAGGCTAAAACAAAAATTTTAAAAATATGGAGCTGACCAGAGTTTTCTTTTACATGAATCATGGAAAAGCAAGAGGATATTCAGAAATACAGAAGAATATGTTCAAAAGGTCTCGCATTCACAGAAAACACAGAACCAGATCTGATTATAGCTTTTCAAGTTTATTTGTAATCACTGAAAGAGGAAATTTTGTCATCCAATAAAGTTACAATGACTACCTTAAAAGATATTTAGCACAGCTTATTCCAGTATCTTTTGAAATGAGATAATCTAGAAGCACTTGATGATCATAATGTATCTGCAGATCAATAAGAACAAGATAATAAGCCTTTTAAAGCTTTACAAAATAAACTAATAGATAAAGTGGACAGCAATGGGGTGTCCATCTTCATGAGGTAAGGTAGTGCATAATACTAGCCTCGAAAAGGAACAGATGGAAATGGTACACCGGAATAAAAATGTCTGACAACGCAAAAGGAAAATCTTTCATTACATCCTGATAAGCAGCATCCTTTCTTTCAGACCTACATCATTCAAATCTCAATAAAGCGGATCCTTCCATTAACTGGTTGATAAAAAATAGCAAAACATTGAATACAATTTCTTACTGTTGCTGGAGACAGGATGATATACTACACAATAGCAAAAGCACATCAAACAATAGATCATCCTGCCATTCAAATGATAAATAACTCAAATGAAACTTCAAGATATTGTCATTAAAAGATTCAAAACTACAAAGGAAAATAACACTCATCAATACCTCAGTCTCACAAATATATTGCCAACCTAAGAAGCATGGATACAGACAAGCTCAAAACGTCCGATTAAGATTTGAAATGACTTGCTATGAACACAGCCTCTTTTTCAAATTATCCGAGCTTAACAGTTTACAATACATGATGAGCTACCTAAACTTGCCGTAGTAACTAAATCAAATACCCGGTGGTAGTCATAAAATCCTATAATTACAGAATTCAAAACTGTTTTGAAGACAATGACCATGCCAAACGAGCATCACACCCATAAACTAATACACACACAAGCTGTATGGATAGACAAACCTCACGAAGATATAGCTGGAGGAAAGATGACATGAAGTCCATACATATCTCCAAGAAATTATCATGGTTGGTGGAGATTGCAGTAGGAAGATGTCTTTGAATCCACTTGTAAAGTTCTAGAAATCCCTTTTTCATGCAGAAGCGATCATGCTCTGAATCTGGGTTAGTGGTGAAACAGGAGGACAAAGTTGAACAATTACAGTGGTTTGCATTTTCTCCTCTTTGACTGATCAAACTGAAAGAACAAGCCAGTAAGAGGTAAACAGATTGTCTTTGTAGGTGGCCAGAATGCGTCAGACATGCTTCTCCATCAGACAAACTCACTAAAAATGGAGAGCCTTCCAGACAATTAATTTGATCAGAGTGAAATTGAGTTAAGGGTTGCTGCAAAAACTCTTCAAAATAGTTATGAAGGAGTTCAATCCAAGAAAAAGGGATTCGACAGTCTAGACCTGTGAGTGAACCAAGTCTGATCATCAGGATCTGCATAAAATATGGTAAATAAATAGTTTTAAGAGTGCCTTCCACTCTAAACATAGCAACCCAGAAAATGTCTTTTAACAAAGTTCTAAATTCAAAGTAATTTCACTTCTTTTTGGCTTTAAACTTCTCCAATGATTAACGTCATGAAAAGGCAAAGCAGTAATAAATAGCAACTTATGATAACAAAAAAAGAAAATCTCCATGCTAATGAACTTTATCAGTTACCAGACCAGTTACTAGAACAAGTAACAGGGTTAGCAGAACAATTCCAACCCAACAGGTCAAAAAGCATAACCCATCAATTTTGGCAAGATGGGTTGAGTTTTACGACAACTTAACCTGCTGCCCCACCCAACCCACCATCCATAGCAGGCCCGGACAAGCTGAACCAATTAGGGTTTTATAAATAAAAAGTTAAAAAGATATATAACTTTGATTACTATTTTATGATTTTTATTATATTACTGCCAATTTAATGTCATATTTAAAAGAAAAACTTTTCTCTCATTTTCACTTTTTTCTATTTTAAATATTTTGTCCCTTTTTCAATTAATTATTGACTTTTAACTTTTAAATTGTTTAGGTGGTGAAGCCACCAACCAACCCAAAATGGGGAAGCGGTTATTGTTGGAAAGCTGTCTTAAACTGAGGTTACCCCTAACCTTTGATTGTTGTGGCCTCTTTGGAGACTGTCTTAATTGCAGTCTCAACTGTGGTGTTTAGTCTTAAATCAACTAAGGATGTGGCTGAAATGGAGCTTATAACCTTGGTAATCCGATCTTTTGTTTTTAAAGATTAAGCTAGGGCATGTTTTAGGTCAGTCTTGACTGTGTCCCCTAATTAGGCTTTGTTGTGCCATCTTTAAGCATTGCTTTAGTTCTAGCCTCAAGGGTCAAATTTAGTCACATATCTACTAGAGGGGATTGAAAACAATTTACGAAGTATGAATAGTCCTCGCCTAACAAACTAACATAGAATTGAATTAGACCCTTAACCCAAATTGTAAGAGTTATTTCTCAACCAACTTTCAAACAAGGCTTCAGTGTGCAACTGTTTTCTGAAAAGATCAACAGCAGTGCAAGTCAATCTATTTTGCCGGACATTGATTTTTTGGCAAACATTAATCACAACTTAAAAGACTATTTGGCTTAAAAACACATTTTTGTTCAATATCAGTTTTAACCGTTAATTACAAAAACATAATTTTTTTTCTTATCTTCAAAAGTTTATATAGGTAAAGTGTGAAAACATTTCAAGTTGTCTTGTCATTTTTCTTTTCATTGTTTCCAGCATAAACTTTTGAAAACAAGAAACAATGAAAATAAAAATAAGATGTTTTGTAATTAAACGTAAAAACAAAAATTAGTCCAAAAGGCATTTTCTCAAACCAAATGTTGGCCCCTGAGCTTTTTACAATCCTTCTTCTAGTAGCACACTGAAGCTTCAATTGGTGCAACATGTCTTCTTTACATTGGAATGTGGGATGACTCAACTATTCATTATGCCAATGTTATATGTTCTAATTAGAGGACGAGGTTTAGATTAAGTTAGAACAAATTTTTTGTGAGAAAACTTATGAGTGTTTTATTTTCAGGATAATGCAGTAGATACGATCTCCTTATAATCCATATAGACTCAGTGTGAGATTATTTCTAAGGATAATATAATTTTAATTGAGCGCAACTACCTGGACACTGATACCCATGTATGAACAAAAAACTTCCAACCGTATATAGCCGAAGACTAGGCATACTACTGAATTTTAGAGTTCAGATGGAAAAAGTAGAACATATTTCACTAATGATACTCTGAATAATAGCCATCCAAAACACTAACCTAGTCTCTCACTACATTTCACTGGTCAAGGTCAATTGCAATAAAACTAGTACAAATCTAGCGCAATAACATAAAAAACATACTGACATATATCAACTCCCTAATACTATCTAGATGGTCATATGATATCTATCATGCCAAAAAGAAACTAGATTTGAAATTAAAATGGAAGATATTTTCAAACTCTGTCAGCAATAAGATTTTACTTGTTCAACCCACATGACAAGAAGCATTTTTATAATAACCTACTCTTCCATTAAATTTAAAGTAGAAACAATGACCAATACCAACATTCAATCATACAAGTAACCAAAAATTCAATTATCAAGCTCATTCATTGCACAAGTGGATGAACCTTACCAGCAGCTTGTGATTCAAGTAATTAGTGATGCATCTCTCAGCATTATGTTCTTGCTTACGGAGACACCATTTTGCAAGTCTAGGTACAAGATTCACTACTGTAATAAAAAGTGGATGTTTATCAATAGAATCACAATCAGTTTCCACTAGATCATTCCGGTCAACCAAGGAGCATAGAAACTGAAGAAAAGTCCCAAGACAAATCATAACAGGCTCCATAATACTGAACTTATTGAGGTGCAATTGATTGATAGAAGAGTTGTTTTTCATGCTACCAAACTCACAGCTCCAGAACTTGTCCAACAAATCCCACGGCATCTTTAGGAGACAAGAGTTGACAGAGTCATGGTACACTTGGACAAGGCCATCATCATAGTCCTCCTCCTCTAAATATTTACATATAACACGCATGACTCGGACAACACCAGCCACAGTAGACCAATCAAAATCCTTAGTCCCATATTGCGTCAGAAACTCAACATCAGAACTATCAAATTTACCATTCTCAGTTCCAGAAGAAGGCCCAGACGAACATGAGATCATCTTAGTGATCGCCATTTCCAACCAACAGCACAAAAAATGAATGAACCTCACCCAATTGTTCCCCTGCATATTATTACACGGAAGGATAAACAAAACAGGGAATCACATGGTAGACTCAAATGTATAACCTAAATTCATCAAGGTAACTAACTTCTACATTCATACCGTTGTGTGCACAAACCGTGAAGTTAAGGAAAGAGCATTGACAGCCACGTGTTGAACAAACTCGCTCTTGACAGTCAACAAAACCATCTATGTCACCAAAAACAACACGGAATTATGTTTGCAACAACGACGTTATACAAAAGTGCGTCGATGAAAATCTGGTCCTAACATTACCATCTCAGTAATGATTCTAGGCAGACATTGATCGACGGACGAATGCTGGTTCGAACCGCACAATCGCTCTTCGTCGGGAGCACGTTTCATCTCTGCACGAGAATCAAATTCACGAATCCGAAGCTGAATTTTTGTCACGACCTAAAATGCAAAAAAAAAAAAAAAAAAATCAGGTGCCTTACATTTGATAGTGTTTTGAATATAAGAATGCAAAACCTGAGAAGAAGCGATTAGAATCTCCTTCTCCTTCTCTTTGGAAATGGAAACAGAGGCCCATGATTCCTGAGGCACGAGGAAAGCGTGTTTCGTTAATGGAATAAGTTGACATGTATAGAAGAAAAAGACGAATCAAATGGTAGCGTTGGAGGTGGAAGAGTGAAACACACCGTGTACGGCCGCAGATAGTCGTCGATGAGGCGGCAGAGCCACCGAAGTTCAGCGGCCGGAGACATTTCACCGGCGAAATTGTAAGACTTAGATTTGTTTGCGGTTGCGGGTCTTGCAGCTAGCTACTACTGGGTGCCGAGGAGAGGTACTAGAACGATGCCGTTTCGACGAGTAATGTGGCAATTGCCTTTTTAATTGCACTTTACTACAAACAATAGCTGATATTTGCACAACTCACCCGGTTCCTTATTCCTCATTAATTGCTTCTTACTCCTTCCGATGGAATTGAAATGAAAAAACAGTTTTCTTATAATTAATAATTTGGTATTCCAATTTTTTTTTTTAAGTTCAATTTGGCTTTTATATTTTTTGTTTATTTAATTTAGTATTTTAATTATTTAAAAATATTCAATTTGGTCATTTCTATTAAGTTGGAGTTAACATTGTGTTTGTACAAGACACGTGTCAAGTTGTAAAATTTTTAATTTTTTTAATTTTTTTTTATAAAAATTTATAAACTGTCCCGTGTCATTTTATCGTCGTACCACGTGACCGCTTACAATCATGAGACATGACAGTGGTAATAGTTATTTTCAGTTTAGTCCTCTATTTAAATTTTTTGTTCAATTTAGTACCCAATTTTTTAAAATGATCTAATTTCGTAAATAAGTAAATAAGCTTAATTAGTCCGACTTCAGATCAAATTAGTAAATAAGCTTAATTACAACTTATATATACATGTTACAATAACTTTTTCTAATATATATATCAAATCATTTCACTTAAATACTTAAATTATTTTATTTTCTACATTTTTTTATCTTTGTAATTTTTTACACCTAAAAGTTTTTACATTTGTAAAAAATAAAATAATTTGAATATCTAGGTGTAGTGATTTGATGTATAAATTCAAAACAATTATTTTAACATGTATATATAAATTATAATTATACTTCGTTACTAATTTGGTCTTAAATTGGAAAGGACAAAATTAGACCGTTTTAAAGAGTTGGATATTAAATTGAACCAAAAATTTAAATAAAGGACTAAATTGAAAAGAACTATTATCACTGTCAAGTGTCATGATTGTAAGCTGTCATATGGTACGATGGTAACCTAACACGTAGCAGTTTTCAAATTTTTTGAAAAAAAAAGTAAAATTTTAAAAAATTATTATTATTATTTAAAAAAAAATTATGGCTTGACACGTGTCCTGAAGGGACACGGTGTTAAGTCCAACTTAACGGTGAGGACCAAATTAAATCATTTTAAATAATTAAGGTACTAAATTGAACAACCTAAAAATATGGGAACCAAATTAAACTTAACTAAAAAATTAGAATACCAAATCGGTAATTATACCTAAAGTTTTACATTTTCAATAAATATTAAAAAACTACCAAAACTACTCTAAAATATGTGTTTCAGAATAAAATTTCTAGAAACCTTTGAGAAATATATTTTAAATTGCTTAAAAAATGTATTTCATAATGATAATTTTATTCTGAAATCTTGAGATAAATTGAGAATTTTTCTAACACATTCTCAATTTTATTTTCCAGAAAATATGAGAATTTCCAAAACTATTTATTATCATTTTAATACAACAGAGAATTACGAGAATAAATTATTAAAATACAAAGACGGATGAGGTTAGCTTCAGACTCAAAAAGGGCCTGCCTCCGAGATCCAGATGAAAGGTAAGATACTCTAAAATCCCTTCTTTTCGTTTATATTCAGTAAAAAGTTTTTTCTTACATCATTATTCAAACCTCACTTGGATTTTATGTTATATAGTAAGGCCAATTCAATTCAACGTTTAATCATTTCCTTTCATTTACATTGACCAATTGTTTCAAGATTTCGTTTCTATTTAGTTGTAAATTCTACATCTTAGTAAAATTTCTTTTTCAATTATTTCTTACTCTTCAATTAACCTTTAATTAACTTACTTATAGATACTTATTGTTATGTAGAAAGAGTAAAACATGAAATATTTTTTATAATAATATATTAAGATTGAGAAAATATATTACTTTCTTTATTTTTACAAAACAACATTAGATGACATAAAAAAAATTAAAAATGTCCAATATATTAATATTGAATAAGTCAATTATAAAATAAATAATTAAGGTATATTTAATATATATATATATATATATATATATATATATATATATATATATATATTAAAAACTAATACTGAAAACTGAATAAACGTGGATCCATTCTCATTAGAATTGTCATGGGTTCAAGCTTAATGTAATTTGAATCTACACCAACTTAATTCAATTGAGCTTGTTTGGATTAATCTGATTCGATTAAATTCGAGTTGTCTCAAACTTGACTTGAAATAAGATAACATTGGCTCAACTCAAAATCTGGTTTTTTATTGGGCTAGGCTGGACCTAGTTTTGACCAGACTATGACTAACATAGGCTTAGTTCAATTCAGTTGAACATATAACTCAAATGAATGTGGATGACCCAATTCGAGTGAATGCAAAATGTCCTAACTCAACTCAACTTAAGCTCGAACCAACTTGACTCAACATAAATCTCGATCAACTCGGCTCGATTTGGACTCAAATTAGGCCTAAACCAACTCGACTTAATGTGGACTCAAACCAACTTGACTCGGTCTTAGGCTTATCAGTTGAAGTTGGGCCCAAATCAACTCAACTTAACCTAGTATTGGGTTGACTTTAACTTAATTTACATGAACTTGATCTGATGTTGTCTTACTTGGGTTTGACTCGATCTAACATTTTATAATTTTAAAATAATCTCATTTAACATAAATTAAAAACAAAATTGTAAATATAAATTAAAAAAAATCTTGAAGAACTTTGATAAAAAATAACATCAATCAAGATTTATCACAAAAAATTATCAATATTAATAATTTTTAATTATTAACAATCATTTAATATTTAAATAAATTTAGTGGTAAGTGAAATACTTTAAAAAAATCACTAAATTTAAATTACCTTATCTAAAAAAAATTAAAAAATGAATCAGTTTAAATGAAATTAATTTAAATATGATATTTTTAAATGTTTTAAAATTTGTAAAATTTTATTCAAATAGTAAATCTAACTATTAATATATGTAATAGTTTCACAAGCTACAATAAGCTTAGAGAAGCTCTCTTGATGTTCAAATAATGTACAATGAAATATATACCTTGTGTACAAGTCATCAATAGTCACATCTTTCTTCCACTACTCAGTGATAAGGAAAATTAGGACTGGTAAAAAATATTAAACTGCACTAAATTGTGTGAAGGTTGGAATAAACTGAAAAAGTAGTTTTATAGAACTAATAGGACAATTTTAAGTTGAACTACATTGCTATATAGTCAATAACTTAACTTCTTCTTTTTTTAATAGTTTTACGTAGACATTGTTTATCTTGTGAATATTGTACAGCTACAAAAATAATGAAATTTTCATGGTACTTTTATTTTTTTCAATTTTTAAAATGTCATAAAGTTTAACAATGCCCTTAACTACTATTTAACTACCAATTTATGAATTCAGTATTTAAAACTAAACCAAAGTGGTTTAATTTTTATTGAAAACAATTTTAATTTTTAATTTTATTTAATATAGACCTCTGAAATAACCAAGAATAAATGGAGTATAATAGAAGACAAGTTATACTTATTATTTGTCTAGTTCATAAAACTGTTTTCTCCTCACTTTTCTCTACTTTTCTCACCAGCATGTTCCCACTTCTTTATGACTTATTCTTTCTGGTCATTCTTGTTCTTAATCTAAATTGAGTCTCACTATTAAGATAAAAAAAAAATTAAAAAAATATGACTATTTAATAAACAAAAGACTAAAACTAAAAAAAATGACTGAAAATTTATAATTAGTTTGACTTATATAATGGAATAATTTTATGTATATATTTAAAAATATTGTTTTCAAGATTGTTCGATATAAAAATGATAGAAATAAAAATAACTTTTAAAATACATATTAGAGTTACAATAAATTTTAAATTAAAAGAGAAAATTATTATAAAATATTAATAAATCAAAAACTTATAATTTAAAATAATAATATTAAAACGTATTATTTTATAAAATATCAAATTTGATTTAATTAATTATTTTTTATTTTAAATATAGGTTATTATATTTCTTATATTAGAAAAAGGCATACGTTTGTTTTATTATTTTTTGCATTCCTGTTTTAGATTTTAGTATTCTCATAGTTTCTGGTCTCTCGTTCTCAATTATTTTCTTTCTAGAAGAATGTGTCTTTTAGAGGTGACGTTTAAGACTTATGCATAGTAGATAGTATGTTTATAAGACCATGATATTCCTATCGTATGATATGATATTCCTATCGTATTATCTAGTGGAAAAAATTAGTATTAAATATTAAAAATATTAGCACTCCTTATCTTCTTTTTTTTTTTTCATTTTTTGCACATCTTAAGAACTTAGTCTAAAGCTAGATAAAGAAAATTTTATTGTCTACTATTCTTAAAAAACAAAAAAAAAAATCGCCCTCCAAAAATACTACAGTGATAAAAAAAAAATCTTGCAGAGAGGATGAATAATGGTTCAGTCATGAATTCAGACCACAGACCTGGCACATGTTGGCTGTTTAGTAGACATGTTGAACACGAAACACAGAATTGCTTTGAATAACAGCGATAGTGACTTTGGTATTACCGTCTAGCTTTTCAAACCTCTCCTTCTAATAATATTATTTTATTACATATGTTTGATGCATTTTAAAGAAGTATTATAAAGTCAGATATCACTAAATTATAAATTTTTCTCAAAGAAAACTAAAAAAGAAAACAAATATGTATTATTATTTACATAAAAAAAAAATACTTTTTGACATTTGTTTACTTGTGATTCTGAATAATATCAAAACAATAAAAGAAACAAAAGGATACAAAACGGAAAAAATACTGAGAAGATTTTTTACAATAATCTATTCTATCTAATATATGGTTTAACTGTATAATGAATTATAAATATAAAACATAATTTTAATATAACACACAAAATTGTTAAGGTAATTACAACAAAATCTACTAGATTGTATAATTAGTTTACACACTACTAAATTGTTTCAAGTGGATTGTCTTCTTCTCTCTATGAGACAATCCAAACATTTTAATAGTTTTTTAGCAGATCGGTTGTTATACATGAGTAAAGTTAACAACTAGATACTCTACATTGACTCTAATTCAGAAAGAGCTCAAACATTATCTTACTTTGTTGAGTATTGTCAATTTTCTTAAAGACTTGGTAAACACATCTATACAGTTTTCCTTCAAGATTACCTTTTAAATTTTGACCTTTCTAGAAACTCAACAACGTTTCTCACAAAGTGTAGTCTGACAATCTATATATTTTGTACTCTTTAAGTATATTTGATTATCAAATATATCACATTGATTATTATAATAAATAGTTATACAATTCTACAAAACACTTTGATTAGAATTCAAGCAAAAACAAACACCTCCAAGTTGAAAAAGAAGAAGAGGGTTGAATTGTTAACTTACACGTAAGAAGAAATTGTTCAAATGAATTCGAGTATAACTTCGTCACAATCCCAAATGTAATATCTAATTCACGAATAAATGAAAATCAGACGAGAAAGAGGAAAACCCAGGTTGAATGGGAAAGGATAAAGAATCTTGAATTGTGGGCAATTTTGTATTTTGGGGTCTCTTTCAAGTCAAATTTGTAAAAATGGGTCGGTTGATTTTTTTTTTTTGTAAATTAGGGTCAAGTCGTCAGGATACAAGACGACATTATAGATAAAGTCGTCTTGTATAACAGTTTCCTTTTTTTTTCTTTTTTGAAAAAGCAAAGTCGTCCTGTATCAAAACGGTTTCAGTGCAATGAAAAAAGTGAAATCGTCCTTTACGATTACGACTTCACTTTAAGTTTATTTTTTGTCCTGAAACAATGGAGTGGAAAGTACGCCATTAATTAAATCATGTTTGAATGATAAGAGTGCTTCTTTTAATGGGGTATTGTGTTTGTGTATTGGTTACAAGGAAAATAAAATAAAAATTAATTACGTTAAAAAGGAAAAATAATTGAAAATGAAGTCGTCATCACACAGGACGACTCCACTTTTTCCATTACATCAAAACCGTTCTAGTACAAGATGACTTTGTTTTTTAAAAGAAAGTAAATGAAACCGTTAGGATACAAGACGACTTCATTTATAATGTCATGTATCTGACAACTTGACCCTAATTTACAAAAAAAAAAAATCAATTGACCTATTTTTACAAATTTAACTTAAAAGAGACCTTAAAATACAAAAATTCCTGAATTGTGAGAATGAATATGTCATCTCGTTTTAAAACAAATAATTGAGAAGAATTAATTAAGACAATCGAGTTTGTTTAAAAAAAGAAAAAAAATGAGTTTTACAAAATTTATTATATTAAAATGTTCGTCTACATATTAAATATAGTATATTAAATTGTAAGTTAAAAAAACCACCAGATCATTTCATAACTAAGAGTGTGTTTGGTTCGACGTTGAAAAATTGATTTTAATTGAATCAATTCTCCAACATAAAAATGAACATTAGTTATTTTTCATTTAATGTGAAATTTTTATCCTTTAATTAAATTTGGAAATCAAAACACATACTGATTATATGTTAGAAAATCAATTATAATAAATTTTACATCAATTTTACACATAAATAAATACACATTAAGTAAATCCAAATCTGATGTATGTCCATTGAAATAACCCAACACTGAATTATAGTCCCACGAGTTCTATCATGTCAGCAAAATTTGACACCACCACTTTGTATATTATTGTTCAGAAGATAAATTTAGGTTAAATTATCCTTTTGTCCCTCTATTTGTCATGAAATTTCATTTTGGTCCTCACATTTTTCGTTGTCTCAATTTGGTCCTCATTTTCTTAAAAATGACTCAATTTGGTCCTCACCATTAACTTTGACCAGACGGTGTTAAAGTCAACGCCATGTGTCAATTTCTGATTTTTTTTTATATTTTTTTAATATTTTTTTTATATATTTTTTTAAAAATTTTTAAATTTTTTAAATTTTTTTTTGACATGTGTCACTTGACAGTTGTGCCACGTGTCAAAGTGACTCAATTTGGTCTCTATATTTGTTTTTAGTTTCAATTTAGTCCCAATTTTTGTAAAAATGAAGCAATATTGTCCTTCCTCAAATTGACACTAAATTTACTTTTTTATAAACTTTATGGTGATATTCTTACTAAAATTAATGTTTTTATTAAATATTTCTATAAATATTTTAAATTAACTTTAAATTCTAAACAGAACATTAGACTTTGATTTTGTTTTGAACTTGAAATTTAGTTCCTAAATTTATGTGTGACAAGTTATTTGATTTTTAATCTTTACCAAGTTTGTATAATATGATACACTTGATGCCTTTATATATGATGACAAAATTGTTAATTTTTGAAATTAAGTTTGGGGTTTAACTTTGTTTAATAATAAAACTATAAAAAAATTATTTAAAAATATTTCTATAAATATTTAATAAAAATGTCAATTTTATTAAGAATATCATCATAAGTTGTATACAAAGATTAAATTGAGTCTCAATCTAAGGAGGGATAATATTGCTTCATTTTACAAAAATTGGGACTAAATTGAAACTAAAAACAAATATAGGGACCAAATCGAGTCACTTTGACACGTGGCACAACGGTGAAATGACACGTGTCAAAAATAAAAAATTCAAAAAAAATTCAAAAAATATTAAAAAAATTTAAAAAAAAACCACAAATTGACACGTGACATTGACTTTAACATCGTCTGGTCAAAGTTAACGGTGAGGACCAAATTGAGTCATTTTTAAGAAAATAAGGACCAAATTGAGACAACGAAAAACATAAAGACCAAAATAAAATTTCATAACAAATAGAGGACCAAAAGGGTAATTTAACCATTAATTTATTATAAGTTTCATGAATGATAAAATATATATTTTATAAAATAACTAAGTCAAAAGAAGTGATTATAATAATAACAATAATAATATTTTTTTTTCTTTTGAACTATAATTTTTTATTTGTCTACTAAACAGTTACAATCATGTCCATCATGAACAGAAGGAAGGCATGCCATCTGAAAATATTTTACTGTGATTTTGTTTTTCTTAATAGCAATATTCAGAAAGACAAGAATAGGTCTGGTACGGTGTAAGACCGACAAGTAGAATATTTGATGTGGGAAACATAGAAATATTACTGCATCAATGAGAAAAAAAAGTAATTGGTGGTAACAGAAGATCATGGCAGAAGAATTCACCAGTTTTAAAACTTTCAAACTTCACCACTTCCATGCCTTGCCGACAAGCTAGTCACAACAACAGTTTCATTTCTTTATCTTTCCTTTCAGTAATTCAAACATGTAATACATGCAAAAAATTAAGAAAGTTCACAAACAAGTAATAATTAATATAAATTTCAATAAATAATAAAACTAGATTTACACCCATAAAAAATAGTCCATTAACACTAGTTGAGAAAGTTCATAACTATTTTGAGTAAAACATTGTTTTGACTGACAGTATAAGTATTTAACAATATAAACAAAAAGATAATGCATATTAATATCAATTGAAAAACATTCACTTATTGATGTTAACAAAAAAATAACTGTATTTATTGATGTTAACAAAAGAATCTTGTTGTTAACAATTAAAATTTTATCACAATTAACTTCAACATGAAAAAATATATACAAACATCAATACAAAAGTAATATTGAGTTAGTGATGTCTTAAACCAAAAATTGAAATACAGAAAGAATGTGAAGAGAAATACGAATTTGAGAGATGAGGTAACATGAAGAACTTCAGGTTTTGACATTTTAGAGCAAAATATAAAATTATTTTATTTTAAGTAATTAAATTATTCTCATAAATTCTTAAAATTTTATTTTTCTTAAATTATGTATCCAAACAATATATTTACATTATTATTATTATTATCTAAAAAAGTTTTAATGATCAAATGAAATGTCATTAATGTTAAATATTAAAGATTTTATACATCAATTAAAACTCATGCAAAAGTTGAGACATATAATTTCACTTAGAGTCGTAATTGATATATGATATGTTTATACCGATTTATGTTATTACTGATGTATTATGGTAACTTTTTATTATTAATTATGTTTTGTAAATTTTTTAATTTATATTTAAATCAATTTTAACCTTTTGATACTACGACGAGTCAAAGAAAGTTATGATTTTAATTATTAGAATCAATATATCAAAGATATTATGTCAATAATATTATTCTAATATTTCTGATATTTTGTGCGTGTATTATTTCTTATGTGTGTAGTCATCATTATCAATTATTTTCTATATTATTTATTGTATTCAATGATGGCATTTTTATAGAGATTATGATTGTATTGTATTGTATTTACAGCATACGCAATATGAATGTCCAGAAATGCACAACAATATTCCTCCATTTTATTTATCTTTCTTGGTTTTAAAGCTCTTAACTTTGAATGCTCTCGATCCAATCATGTCTTCCGCAACCAACACAAATCACAAAAATGACATACCCATAACTGTTTCTATTCGGTTGGACAAAGATAATTATCTCCTATGAAAATCATTAGTTCTTCCATTGATAAGAGATATTGCTTGCAAACTTGATGGCTACATACTAGGAATAAAAGAATGTCAGAATTGTTTGTCATTGCAAGTGACAAAACTTAGAAAACCAATCCTGACTATGAAGAGTAGATGGCTAATAAATTCAATGGTCATTGATATTGCAACACAATTGTTGCACTGTGAAACCTCCAAGGAACTTTGGGATGAAGCCTAAACCCTAGCAAGCGCACACACAAAATTAAGGACAATCTACCTCAAGTCAGAATTTCACAACACTCGCAAAGGAGAAATGAAGATGGATCAATATTTTCTCAAAATGAACAACTTTGCTAATAAATTAAAGCTGGCAGAATCATCAATCTCTAACTCAGATTTGATGATTCAAACACTAAAGGGACTGAATACTAATTACGATGACAATCTGGTGGTGGTCAAATTATCTGATCAAATCAACTTTAGTTGGGTTGATCTACAAGCCCAACTATTGGCTTTTGAAAGCATAATAAAACAACTGAATATTTTCAATAATCTTTCAATGAATACTTTAGCAAACCTTATAATCAAAACTGATTTCAGAAGCAACAAACCAAGGACAAAAGGTAATTGGAGGGCTCTAACTTTAGAGGAGGTAGAGGAAGAGGTAGATCTAAACCAATATGTTAGGTAGGTAACAATATCGGACACATAATAGTGAATTGTTTTTATCGTTATGATAAGTCATACATAGGTTCAAATCATAATGTTGACAATAACAAGAGAGAAAATCACAGTGCTTTCATAGCTTCCCTACCACGATCAGGGTTATAAATGGTACTTTAATAGTGGAGCTAGCAATCATGTGACCTATCAAAATGAGAAACTTCAAGATCTCAATGAAAACAACGGTACGACTTCTTCTCTCTTAGTTGGAAATGGTGAAAGATTGAAAATATTGGCCTCAGGCACAACCAAATTGAATAACCTCAACTTGCAAAATGTTCTATATGTTCCATAAATAACAAAAAATTTGTTGAGTGTATCTAAGCTAACTGTCGACAATAATGCCCTTGTTGAATTTGATGCAAACTATTGTTATGTGAAAGACAAATTGACAGGAAAAATACTGCCAAGAGAGAAACTTAGAGATGGATTATACCAACTTTCAAGTGTCAACTCTGAAGTCAAAAGAGATCCATGTGTCTACATGTCACTAAAGGAGAATTGGCATAGAAAGCATGGACACCCTAATAATAAAGTCTTAGAAAAGGTGTTGAAGAATTACATGTTAAGATATCATCACGTGATCAATTTTCATTTTGTGAAGCTTATCAATTTGGAAAAGTTCACTTGTTACCATTTAAATCATATTCCTCTCGTGTTAAGGAACCTTTAGAATTGATTCACAATGATGTATGGGGACCTGTCCCAATTTTATCTCCCTTAATTTTAAGTACTATGTTCTTTTCATTGATGATTACAAGTTTAGAATGTCTTGCCCGTATACCTCTCAGTAAAATGGTAGAGCTGAAAGGAAACACAAACATGTGACTGAACTAGGGCCATTACACTATTGGTGGGAAACTTTCTCTACCTCAGTTTATCTCATCAACAGATTGCCTTCATTAGTTAACCCAAATGAAAGTCCTTTTTCATTGTTATTTGGAAAGAAACCTGATTATGATGCTCTAAAGTCGTTTGGTTATGTTTGTTATCCTTGCCTCAAACCATACAATCAACACAAATTTCAATTCCACACTACACAATGTGTATTATTGGGATACAACAAATCTCACAAGGATTATAAGTGCCTTAACTCTCATGGAAGAATTTCATCTCAAGACATGTGGTCTTTAATGAGAATCACTTTCCTTTCCATGATGGCTTTCTTGACCGGGAAATTCATTAAAAACACTGTCTGAAACAATCCCTATTGTTCTTCCTTCCTGTCTAGCAAGTACCACTACAAGCCACACAGTTGAGTCAACTCACAAGGAGGTGAATCATAAAAAAGGTGACTTAGTTTCCAATGAAGAGCAACCAACTCTCGGTGAGTTAGATGTCAATGATGATCAACCAACGCTCAGTGATATCTTTATTCATGCAGATGAGGCAACCTCACATGTAAATGACACACCAGAAGACACACAAAAAGAAAATAACCAATAGACTCAGCAGGACAACAAGCATTGGATGCAAACCAGAAAAACAAGCCAAGAATCTACCAGCCAAAACTTCCCTATATAGGACTGTCAGAAACAAACACAAAAGACAAGGAACCAAAAAATGTTAATGAAGCTCTACTCAGTCCAAAATGGAAAGCAGCCATAGATGCAGAATTTAAAGCTCTAACAGCTAATCATACTCGGACTTTGATACCATTTCAGGGCAGAATAACATCATAGACTCCAAGAAGTGGGTCTTTAAAACTAAATACAAGGCAGATAACTCAATTGAACGAAGGAAAGCAAGATTGGTTGCCAAAGGTTTTCAACAAACTGCGGGTCTCGACTATGATGAAACCTTCAGTCCAGTGGTCAAGTCCAGCACGTTAAGAACTGTCCTATCCATTGCAATACATTTAAATTTGGAGGTTAGGCAATTAGACATCAATAATACATTCTTGAATGACAATCTAAAAGAAAATGTGTTCATGCATCAACTTGAAGGATATACAGATTCAACCAAGCTAGACCACATATGCAAATTAAAGGCAATTCATGGATTGAAGCAAGCTCCAAGGGCTTGGTATGACAAGTTGAAAGATACTTTATTGAGATTGAGCTTTCAAAACACCAAGAGTGATTCGTCACTATTTGTTCTTAGAGAAAATAATCATATCATACTCCTTCTCATATATGTTGATGACATAATAATTATAGAGAGCAACAATAAGTCTTTAGAGACTTTCATTACTCAATTAAACATTGCTTTCTCTCTCAATGACCTTGGTCTTCTACACTACTTCTTGAGAATTGAAGTACACAAAGATGTTGGTGGAATGTATCTTAAACAAACAAAGTACATTAAAGATCTACTCAAGAAGTTTAATATGGAAAAAAGCCTCATCTTGTCCTACACCAATGGTAATAGGAAAACAATTCATTGATAAAGGAGAACTTATTGATAACCCTACACTATACAGACAAGCCATAGGTGCATTACAATATCTGACCAACACTCGACCAGACATAACATTTTTTCTCAACAAACTCAACCAATATATGAGTTCCCCATATTAAGATATCTCCATGGCACAACAAATTCTTGTCTTCATATCAAACTCTCAACTGATCTTGATATAGGTGGATTCTCTAATATAGATTGGGTCACTAACATAGATGATAGGAAATCCATAACAGGGCAGTGTGTTTTCCTAGGAGAGACATTAATCTCATGGGCCTCAAGAAAACAAAAAGTGGTGTCACAATCTTGTACTGAGTCAGAATATAGAGTTTTAGCTGACCTACCAGCAAAAGTACTTGGATCAGATCACTTCTAGATGAGCTGAAATTTCCTATGCCTAGAAAGTCGGTTTTGTGGTGTAATAACTTGAGTGCTAAGGCACTGGCATCCAATCTAGTGATGCATGCTCAGTCTGAACATATTGAGATAGATGTTCACTACATTCATGATCAAGTACTTAAGAATCAAGTCACAATAGCCTATGTGCCCACAACAGATCAAATTGCAGATTGTTTAACCTCTCACACACACAAGGTTCAACATTTTGAGAGTCATACTTGGGATGACTGGGTCACCTCAGTTTGAGGGAGGGAGTTAGAGAAAGTTGTGATTCTAATTATTAGAATCAATATCAAAGATATTATGTCAATAATATTATTCCAACATCCTTTATATTTTGTTTGTGTATTATTTCTCATCACATGTGTGATATATGCAACCATCATTACCAATTATTTCTTATATTATTTATTGTATTCAATGATGACTTTATTATCTTTATTATAGAGATTATGATTGTACTATGTTGTATTTATGTAAACACATTATCTGCATCACGAAGGTCTAGAAATGCAAACATTGATCTAGAAATGCAAACATTATTCTTCCGTATTATCTTTCTTGACGGATTTATGATTACTAACAAGTAAATACTAAAATTTATCAATAATTCTACTTAAGTATATCATACTACTAAAGTTTATCAATAATTTTAAGTATATCATACTAACAAATAAATACTAAAATTTATCAATAATTCTAAATAAGTATATCCGCATCAACGTCTAACTGTAAATTATAAATGTTGAAACAGTAAATTAAAACTGCCTATTATTTAAATTAACCTAACAATAACTACTAATAAAAAAACTTAAATACCACACATAATTCTACAGTAAAAATATAATAAACATTAATTTCTAATCCCAAAAAACTATCTTTCCTAGTCATGCCAAATTCTCTCTCCATTCAAAATTTGAGTTCAAATGATTTAATCATCCAACAATAACTTTATAAGTACACAAAAGTCACTGGTAGACTATCTACTTTGGTAACTGTTTCTTTGTACACTCTTGAACGCATCTTAATCAATACAATTAGTCAATTAGTTCGAATGTAACTATACAATTAGATTAAAAACATCCTATATAGATGGTACACGTCGTTATCTTGAGAACATTAGTTTTTTCAACAAATACCAATTATCTCGAAAATCATTTATGTCGAAAATTAACCTCTTTCTCTTCCCATACTTAAGAAAATTTTAGTCTGGTACCACGCGGCATAGGCAATTGGAAGCAATTTGTGAGTACAGACACCAACACTACTTAAGCACTAGAAAACGAGTAATGGCTACTATTGAGAATGGATCAAAAACAATATAGCTCAATTTCAGTTCTAAGCATTGCAGTGGAAAATATTCAACTTTTGATCAGAGCATTGTAATGAGTTTTATAAAATAAGTAATGCAATGAAACTCCACTGATGAAAAATAAGTGTTAGTTTTTCTTTTTCTTTTCCTTGCACAAATTTTACAAGAAAAAATTACAATTTTTGTTTCTTTTTTCAAATCCCATTTCCCTCTTTCAAATACACAGTTTCTGTAGTTTTAAAATACTACACTCCAAATTAAATGAATACGAAATCTGTTAATTTGGGTATATGAATAATACTGTTTTCTTGTTCCCCTCCCCGTGCTAATACCAAGCCGTTTTCCCAGGCACGTCCCCTGCCAAACTTAGAATTGAATAAACAAGTTGCACAAAGTTGCACAAAGCAGAACAAAAGCAACTTTAGTGGAATCCTAAAGTCGAGAAATCAAATGAAACAAGACAACAAAAACCAAGAGATCTTTCAGCTAAACTTTAGCAAAGCAAAACAGTCAAAATAATCCGCAAAGTTACACATTCTGCCCAAATAAAAACAAATGCATGAGGGTTCAAACAGGTCTTTTCAATATTTTTCAAGTTTATTTAGAATTACCAAGTTAATTGAAATTCATTAACTAGAAGTAGAACTCACCATAATCAATCTTAACCAGTTTAAGCCAATAATGTCATTTTCTTGGACTAAGATTAGAAATTAGTATAATGCGATCAATCTATAATGGTATAATGCGTTTATGAAACACTCATGTAGCCGTGGCTGTTTTAATTTAGCGGGAAAACCAATCCAATTTCAGAAATATTTAAATCCCGTAGAGCAAACAACACTAATCACGTTAGCCAACTAATTGAATCACACAGGGTAGCCAAAATTTAACAGTAAGCAAGTAAACATACACAGTACTTGACAATTCAAAGTAGTAAAAGTAAGGAAAAGAAAAACGAAATAGGTTAAAATAGAAAAGAAAAGTCTTAGTTGTAGTTCAAATTTCACAGATGATTATACCAGGAAAAAGTAACCCTAAACTCAAACCATAAGCACACCCACCATTGCACCCAAACCAGAAAAAAAAAAAAACCAAAATTAAAAAGAAGCATTTCATTTGAGACCATTTCCCGGTGTGGAAATCGCAAGCCCAGGCCAGGAGAAACAGTCTCCACTAACAAACCCACCTTCGCCACTCTCTAACTGCCACGGGCCCAATCCAGAAGACGGAACGCCGCCGCCCATGTTGGCACCATCCACCATTCCGGGAAAGCCCCAGCCAGACCTGCCAATCCCAAAGCCCATATCATCTAACCCATGTCCAAGCCCAAGTCCAAACCCGCCGAGTGCGAGAAACCCATTGCCCTGGGTGTTGTTCAGCAACGAGGTGAAGCTCCCGCAGACATTAACGTTATTCTGTTTATTAACGTCACCGTCCACGAAGTGCATGGACCCTCCTTGGGTGGTTGGGACGGGAGCCAATGCAGGTAGAGCGTGCTCCTGAGGTGACGTCATGGTGGAGGAGGACGATGACGTGGCAGTGTGGTGGGTGCGTGAGCGCTTGGCGTTCTTGCGACTGCCACCGCCGACGGGGATATCACGGAGGGTGCCGCCATGGGTCCAGTACCGGCGGCAGGACTTGCAGAAGTGGCGCGGCTGGGAGTAGTTGTAGTTGTTGTAGTAGCAGAACTTAGTGTTGGTTGATTCACAACGGGGGCAGGGGAGGTTTTCTTGCTCTGGAGGTGGAGGCGCTCCAGCGGAGCTCTGGGGCTTAGTCGATCGACGGCTCTCGCCGGAGTTGGAGGATGGCATGTTGCGCAATGGGATAAGAGCAAGAAGAGTTGAGTGTTGGGTTGCTGTGTGAAGATGAATGTAGGGAGTGAGTGAAGAAGGGTTGGGGTGGAGTGTTGAAGTGTGAATGTGGTGGGGTTTTATGGGGAAGGAGAGAGACAGGGGGTGGAAAGGAATTGAGAGGAGAAAGGAAAGAGAGTCAGAGAGAATATCTGTGGTGGAAACAGAGACATCTTCTGAGGCTTATATGAGGCAGAGTGGGATCAGCTTTACAGTGTTCTGTTAAGCACGACATTTCAGTCGGCTCCAGAACACCCTCTCTCTACTTGGGTCGGCTAATAGGGCTGCGCCTTCTGCACACACACAAACCACCAACCACAATCACAATTTACACAAACCCCTATCTCTTCCCTTCCCCCAACCAATCAAACAAATTATTTTTGTTTTCTCCTTGGCACGACTTAATTAATTACAAGTATACATAAAGTAGCGGAAGCATTATCTTGTCCGGTATTATAGTCCTTGTTGCAGGGCCACTTAGATGCATGCATAATGCATTCTGGCTCTGAGGGAGTAGTAATAATTATAGAATGCAAAACTACCCAACTGTTTTTCATTAAAAAATAAATATACATAGATTTTGTTCACGATTACCTCTTCTTCCAACTTCTCAAGCTAATCATGCCATGTTGCAATATTATATGCATATATTCGTTCCTCCTGTCTTTTCCTTATTCAATCGGGTTTGACGTAGAGCTCCTAGGCCCTACGCTAATCACCTAGCCCATCTATGCTGTCTGTCTGTATGTCTCGAAGTTCAATTTTTGTTGTTATTAACAACTATGGATAATGTCACACTCTGCTCATTTTAGCTTGCAAAATTTTCCCTATGGTTAGGCAAACGTAACCCATTACAGGCACATGTAGAAAATGCATATACGATAAGAATAATCTGATTTTGCAAGGGACATGCGGTTGTTATTAGTTGCTGAGTAGACGGAGAATTTCAATTTGGAAACCTAACTTTGATTATGAGGGTGATGGGTTGGGAGAATAGTGCAAAAATTGAAGGGAGGAGGCGGGTATAGAAGAATAGGAATGGGAATAGGAACAAGAGTAGAATAGGAATAGCATGAGATAGAGACAGTGAGAGAGAGGGGGAAGAAGGGAGTGGGTGGGGACAGAAGCGACAGAATTATGAGTGTCGGGCAGCGTGGGGAGCAATAATTGGGTCTCCCCTCTGATTTCGGACGCGTCATGTCCGCATCAGATTCCTCCTCCGTACCCATTCTTTCTATCTTCCACCGGATTTTCCGCTTCACTGTAGCCATTACCAAACAGTGCGGTTTCCCCAACTGCACAAGCACCACTGTGCTGACCGTTTGATAGCGATCAGACGGTAGTGTTCCTGTCCGGTGGGGTAGGAGGGGGAGCGACACCTGTCAGCGACAGACCGGTGGTTGTCGGTGATACAAGGAGCGGAAGAGGCACGCGCCTTCCAAAGTGATCTATCCATAACTCCCTTCTTGAGAGAGAAAGAATCATGGGTCGCTGTCACTCCCCAAACAAAACTTGGAAACTTGGAAAGTGATGACCCTAGTTTCTTTCTCGGAGCACCCAAAACACCCACAATCGCTATCATCTTCTCTCTCTCGTCGCACACCCTGCATTTGTGTTTTTTGTGTTTATCACAAATAATTAAATCACTGACATTTTTTGCATCTTTGCCTTGCGTCTCCCTAGTCATGCCATGGCTTCAGACCTGTAATCACCTCTTTTTGGCCTTTTCTGCACGCACATGATTCTCTTTCACTCCATCAAAAAAATCAAATTGCTACTTTGCACGCTTCTCCTCTTCAAGTGGGCTACGTATTATTGCTCCTACAACCAGAATTATTAATCATCATTCACACAAAATAAATATATCCCCTTTTACAATTCAATGCCAACATGTCTGAACGTAGATCTTTGTCAACTTTGGACTTTCAAACCTCTCACTCATTTTCTATTTATGTTTTTAACCAAAAATAATGTCGCATATCGTCCCAAGATTTCACTACCACCAAAATGGTTAAGAAAAACCTCTCCAGACCAAATAATTATGATATGATATTTGTACCAGGTCTGAAAATTATGTCCTAGGTCCTTTGCAGTCAAATTCATGTATGTACTGATTTATTTACTTCAATGAAAAAAATATATATATTCTTTCACATCAGAAACTTAGTAATATACATATATAAGTAAATTATCAAGTATATACGAAATAATCACGACTTACCAAGGGCAAGATGAGAATAAACTTCATTTATCTCATTTTACATCTCCCATATAAAATTACTAAATTGGAGATCCCACAGCACCTTGAATGTGCTAATAGATATAACAACTGTTTTTGTTTGTGAATTTATAATGTGGACCAGTTTGACTTCAAATAAGTTGTTCTCCGACTAAATTGTGTCTACTCATTTTCAATGGATCTTTCAATAGTATTCATCAAGGAAAAACAATAAAAGTGATTCATAAGTTTAACCTACGTAAGGAATTAACATCATATTTAATTAAAAATTTTAAAAAATGAGTTTATGAGTCTTGTTTTATATATGTTATCTAACTTTCTTATTTCTATTCAATGTGTGACTTAAACTCACACTTTGATTTTGAACCATTCTAAAATATATTATGAATTAATTACATACTTCTTCAACTATGACACTTGAAATATGTTGAGAATGTTAGTTAGAAGAAACACAACAAATGGTACAATCCTACTCAAGAAATGCTTAATTTGAATATTCAAGAGGCACAACACAAATAAATTAGTGAAAAACGCAAAATAAGACAAAAATGAAGTCAAGTGAAGATTCGTCACAAAGATGTTAATCTTTGATAAGAATCAGAGTTATAATCTAAGAAACAAGACAATCATCTCTAAAACTCTAAAATAATCCAAATACATATAATATGACTCAAAAGTATTTACATTAGTTTTTTATACCTCAATAGGCATATAACCTAGAAACTCTCCAAAAAGGTCTGAGCCCAAAAACATAAAGACATACATTAATTTATAAAAGAAAGTCCAAAGCCAAAAACATAAAAACATGACTAATTTCTGAAAGAAAGTCTAAAATCTAAAAACATAAAATAATTTTTCTATGATATATGCTTCAAATGTTATAAATCATGATCTTCATACCTTCGAATGTCCAATTGCTCATAGCATCAAGAGCCTTGAATATATTTGTTCTTCCAATCTTTTGCTCCTTACCCTTGTCACAGGTCTATAAGTTATAAAAATTCATGTTCAAGTTCTTCTTGTATGGAATCTAAGGATAGTACTCTATCAAAAAATTAATATGCTCATTAAAAAAATACTGAAATTACCAATGGAATAAGGTTTAGTACCTATAAATTAAAAATTAGGTTGTTTGACTTTATTACTCTTCCTAGTGAAATGTCTAACTCATTGAAACACATGATTATCACCGTAAGCTCATAAAATATTAAAAAAAATTGTGAGTGTTAATTTCCAAGAAAAAGTTATGTTAAATATATTATTAAAATTTACTAAATTAAAATTACGTGTGTTGTTTTTTAATAATAGTGGAGAAGAATTTAGATTTTGAATTGATTTTTATGCGTTAAAAAAATTAAGAAATATATAATTAAAAACGATAACATTGTTTCCTTTTTTTAAGATTTGTATACTAACATATTTAAATCGATATATTTAAAAAAAGATAACGCATTAATCAATATTCTAAAACCAAAGAAAGATACAACGAATGCACAAAGGAATGACAAAAAAGAGTATACTTGGTAGAGTTCAAACCACAAAATGTTAGTAAGCCAATGATATTCAAATGCTTTGTTTTAAAATTAAAGTTTATAGTTATACCTACTTGAAATGCAACAAAAGAAAATTAGTAAAAACAGTAAAAAAAAGCAATATCATCTTCATAATAATAAAAAATATATATTAATTTGAATATGAATATATTATATATTATATAATATATATACATATTATCAAATTTTATCATTTAAAAGATCATTATTTAATTTCAAAATATAAAATTAAAGTGTATACATATACATCATTATTTAATCAAGGGACCATAATTACCAAAAGCTTTATTTCTTTTGCTTTTTAGCTCTTTTCTATTTTTATTGTCCTTAAGTGCTTATTCTAGGTTTGCTAAACTTTTCCCAACAAATTAAAGTACTTCTTCCTTCACTATTTACTGATTCAAATAGTGGCCTATGTATAAGCTTCTACACAACATCTATTTTGTTTTAATGACTTTAATAAAGTATTTTGGTTTCTTTAATTTCTCCACTTAAGGCATTGTAATCCACGACTTATTAGACTGAGTTAATTTTGAAAAAAATGATTAGAATCTTGATCTTCAACACATTGAATAGGCAAATTGAAAATGAATCCAAGACTTTCCTTTCCTACACATGCTCGTGACATACCAGAAAATTTCAAGCTGAGCATATACATTCGTCAATTTCCATCACAGTCATCATATAAAATTAATCTATAATCATCACAAAAACAACCACCTAAACATCAACTTAATGGAATTTGAGGGACAAATCCCATTCATTGAACTATTCTGTGCCTTGCCTCGAAAATTCGTGCAACAAAAAGACAAAATAAGTGGAGGAATTATTTGTCAAGCTACGTAGCCTTTGACCAAGCGTTAAGCAAACTTGAAAAACTAACACAACCTTAATAACTTTAAAGAATGTAGGGCTGAAATGGAAGAATCATTTTGAAGAGAAGTCGTAACCAAACACTTAAGAAATTGATCAAGAGACCAGTTTAAATTAAACATATCTTTTAATGAAACTCATGAAGGACTCATGTTTCTCAGCAAGTTTTTCTTTTATGCTGTGCTCATTTTAAGAAGAGTGCATTTGCGAAAATGGAAATTAGAGTTAATATGATATTCATTTACGAGATTTTGTGTGGATGGCACATCGATGATTACAGGGATCCAAAGGATTAGCAATCTTCTCCATTATGAGCTGATTTGCTAGGATTGAGTTGCGTTATTACAAGTTTACCCTCTCCTCTCTCTCACGTGCATAGATCAGATACGGGGTGTTGAGATTCAATCCCGTTGGCATGGATCAGATACGTGGTTTTTAGGATTCTATCCACATAGTGCAGATCCGATCCTGCTTGGCTCCATGGCTGTTTGGTTTCGTAACAGTTTTTTTTTTTTTTTTTTTCAGAAATTTTTTTTTTTTTTTTTTTTTTATTTTTTAAAAAAAATTATTAAAATAAATTTTTTTTCAAAAAAATCAAATTATAAAAATTATTAAAATAAAGGCAAAATGGTAATCTCATTATTACTTCTATTAAAACATATTTTTTAATCTATCACATCAATCAAATATTTCACAAACTTTAACAAAAATTACTTCTAAATTTACTCACCATCACTTCTAAATCTCTTAAAAAAAACACAAAATTCATTCTTAAATCAACTCAAACATATCCACTCACTCTCTCTCAATTACTCTCCCCTTAGTAAACACAACATTAATGTATGTGATCATGTATGAAAAAAAAAAAGGAAACTCCATTAATATGAAAATGTATTATTTAATTGTCTAACCCTAGGGCATTATGAACTAAATTGTGAGTATACAAATAAAAGACAAGTAGATCTTCACTTAAAATTCAGGTGTACTTGTTGTTTTAAGAAACTTTAACTATTGTAATTTTTCTTACTTTTATTCCATTTTCTAATTTTCTTGCTTATGATATTCACTTATTATATTTTATCTTTTTCATATTAGTTAGACACCTTCTATTTATTTATTTTTCTTATCCTTTTAACTTTTCCTATAAACTTGCCAATACTTATTTTTTTCCACGAGCTTCATTGTAATACTCGATTTTTCTTATCCTTTCCCATGCTTATATATCTTCGTCTTTATATTTGTCCCTATTTTAAATTACTAAAATGTCTTTAATTTATTAAATAATTTATAAAAGTTATATTAACTTTTCTTTAGTTATATTTATCTTTGTTTCAAATTAATAAAATGTCTTTCATTTATTAAGTAATTTAGAAAAGTTATTTAATAATTTTATTAAGTAAACAAGACATATATTCAATAATTTTATTTTTTTCACAATTTTTCCGTAAAAAATAAAGATAGGATAATAAAATTACTAATCCACTATCTCTAATGTTGCCAAGGATAAGAGCAAGCATAAGGTATGTGTAAACATTAGAGAATCTTCATGAATGTCCCTAAATCGATGGTCCTAAATTTTACATTTTACAAAGCGGTAGACAGTTTGATGGTATTTGTAGTATTTTGTCCTATGGAATTATTATTTTTAATTTTGGCATAAATCAGCTCTTCACCTACCTCCTTCTTCTACAACTGCCTACTTGGTAGTAGGTTAAACTAATGACCACAAAAAAAAAAAATTACACATGGGTCAAACTGCAATTATATTTGTGAGAATAAATAACTGGCCTAATAGGTTAGCATGATTAACATGAATCACGTATAAATTTATGATTTAATGAGTGAAGCAGTGTTTGGGTGAGTATTATAGAAGAGTCCAAAAAGGAAATAATAGATTGATGGATTGATAATAATGCGAGTCATAGGTTGGTTTGGTTAGACGACTTTTTAAACTACCAAGGCGCGGAAGTTGTGGAAAATATAAACTATTGCAAAATGGTCACCATCAGGAGCGACAAGAAAACGAAATTTTCCCCACGTCTAATTCATACTATAGCCACTCACTTTTTCTGTGTGTTGTTTGTTAACATGTCAACATAATTAAAACTCAGAATATAATAATAATAATAATAATAATAATAATAATAAAAGAAAAAGGAGAAATGACGGTCGTAAATTACGTTTATGTGAATTGCAGTGAGTGAATAATGGAGGCAGAAGAAAAAGTGTTGTGTAGCGGTAGAGAAAAAGAAGCGAAGAATAAAAGAAGATGAAAGATCAAAGATCCCTGAGCTGCCTAAGATTGACAGGAGATATGTATCTGTTGTCTCCGTCAAGTAGCTGCTTAGCGAGAATTAGGTTTGCAGCTTCGCTTGGATGATAAGGATCCCAGAACACGTGCTTGTACCTATCACTGCACATACTCGAAGTAGGCCCACATGGAATTATCCCTGCGAATTGGCCCCCATTGCCGCAGCAAGCTCTACTTGCTGTACTGAACCCTACAATTTTTATTTTTATTTTTTATATCATTTTTTTCTTCATCCGAAAAATCAAATTAAATCATTTATCAAATAATTATTAATTTACCGTATTTCTTATAATTTTTTATGAGTTCGGAGACTAAATCGTAGACATTGGCAAGAACGAAGGTGGCACCGGGTAGGTTGTCGTTTAGCTCAGCAACCAAATCCTTCAATCGAGCATTGTACTGAAGCGCCAGTTTGTTGGCCAAATCCACACACTCGTCTTCGTTCAGCTGATTTATGGTCTTCTGGTAAGGTATGCACCCTATCGGCCCAACGTTTCCTATCACGAACTTTCGACCATCCATTTCGTATAGTCTCTGCCATTCAATTAATCCACCTCAATTTACAATTTACTCTCTTAAAACAAGTGCTTATATTAATAACCTCGATTATAGATTCAGGTGTTTACCGTGAGTTGGGCCTTGAAATGAGTAATCATGTCATCTATGAAAGAATCTGGACTTTGAGAAATTCTGGCTCCAATGGAGAGGACCGGGAGAAGGTAATTGTTCAGGAAATCATTGGCCCCAACGGTGATTGAGAAAATGGATTTCTTCATTATGTACTCTTTTGCTTTTGATTCACCCAGCAGTTTGTCAATTTGTTTTCTTGTTATGCTGAAGTAATCTATTTGAACATCCATTCCTATTCTATTCACCTGAAAACAAAATTATTGAATCCAATTCCTTGTTACACACAATGATTAAGACTAAGTAAGGAATAGACAGCAAAAAAAAAAAAAACACTGACAAATATTCTTCCGGTGGCATTCATTATCCCTCCCCCTCCCGAAGCATAGTTCACTCCACTCAGAATGGTTTTCCCTGTTGCATTTGGTGCTAAAAATGGCACAGCATAATTTGGTTGTCCCAATTCCTCTCCTGAAAAATATTAAAACGACATTCCTCACACTTTATTCTAATATTCATTTAGTATATTATGCATGTAAGATTGTTGATTGAAAAATTGAAAATGTTACCAACTATGTCACCAATGGTTCTTCCATTGGTGTAGCGGCCAGTGGGGTTTCCCCCAGAGGCCTTGAAATCAATTCCATTGGGAGGGATGTTTGCCTTAGAAAGAGTTGAGAGATAGTTATTGTTTCCAGCATCCACCAATGAATCTCCAAAGATGAAAGAGGCTCCTAAAGCGTTTTTCTCACCATCTACACTTCCATAAAAGCTCATGTTCACTATCAAAAACACCAGCACCAACATCTCATAACAATGGAAAGCCATGGCTGCAACTGAAAAGCTCATCCAAGAGCCTTATAAGGACCACTTTTTTCCCCTTCGAGTGAGAAAACTTGTGATCATGTTCTAATGAAGTTAAATTTGGTTTGACCCTTTTCTTATTAAAAATAAGATTCCAAAGGAGTGCACTGGATGAATAAAGATTTTCATGTGGTTGGTCATCAACATCTGTGCGCATTTCTCACCCCAAAGTCACAGTGTGCCTAGTTTTATCCACGATGACCTACTCAACAAGACAATTAATTACAGAAGAAAGCTGTGAGGGAGTTTGGTCTTTTTTTATGATCTTAATTATAAGACATTAAAAGCAACACTTAACTCCTAATGTCATGTTATTGGACACATATGCATAGTTACTTCTTTCCCGTAAGTAATAGAATAGTCCATCTGCACTCAACAACTCAAGAAAACGAGGTTTTGCCCTTTTCTTTATCCTTCCAACTGCTCAAAAACTCCAAACGTTTGGATTTTTATTCTATTCTTGCAAGTTTGTGAATAATCTTTTTGCTATACTTGTGTTTTCTGTGGCAAGTTGATAAACTAGGAGCTTCATTAGGTATACTTTTGGGGTTGAAGGGGCTGAACTGGGCTCATGACAAGGCCCAAACCTAAAAAGAGGTTCTGATCACAAATGGGCCAAGAAAAATATTAAAAGTAGTAGAAAGAAACAGTAAATCTTCAACGTTACAAAATTTAAAACTATTACTAATTCATAATTGTTCGTGTGTTAACCTGGATTCATTTTCATTTTTTGCAGTAGGTTCTCATTTCTCTCTATTCAACTTGTAAGCGAAGATAAGAATTGAAGATTGAAAAGCGAATATATGAATTGAAGCTGAAAAGTGGAGTCTCCTGACAGCGCTGGAACCATGAAGATCAACGTCATCTAATCTAAACGATTATCATCATCTTCTCTCTCCACTCTGCACCCGTATGCTTTTTTCTTTTTTTCTGTCTTTCTCGATTCCAATTTGAAAACTCAACTCAATCTCGTGTTTGATGAGTGTCGAAATTCAAAAATATGTTTATGGTTTCATTTTTTATGAGTTAGTTTTGCTTCTAGTTTCGTTGAACTTTGCCAGCTAGATGAAACCACTGTTTTGTATAGCCAGCGTAGCAAATGCAGCATTGTTGAAGTTTCTTTGTGATTATATATATATATATATATATATATATATATATATATATATATATATATATATATATATATATATATATATATAATTTTGCTTTTAAATAGGGGAGATTTTTCTATTCTTATTCAAGCCTTTTTCAATTTACCAACTCTTTTCATTTCAAACACTTGTCAAAAGCATAAAGTAATCTTTTTATTTTAAAAGACTTTTTAAAATGCCTAAACTTGGCCTTTTAAAAAAATAATTAAAATTAAAAATTGGGCTAATACTTAAAATGTTTAAACTCATTTTTTTATGAACTACTTACTTGAAAACATTTGTTCTGTTATTCGTTTTGTTACTTCTGAGCATCTGTACAAAATATCAATGATTTTTTTTTGTACTAGCGGAAATCCATATATAGCCGAGGATGTTTTACATTTTCTTATTTGAATAAAATTACTTTAAAAAATATTTAAAATATAAGTTTTGATAAAAAATAATATTTTTTAAGTACAATTATATCAAGTTATTCAATAAAATATTAATGTAAATAGATTTGATATTTCTAAAAAATAAATTTAAATAGTTGTACCATAAAATAAATTTTAAAATTTAATTTTTTACGATATAATTTAATATGATCGGTCTAAACAAAAATTTAAGATATCTTTTATGATTAACATATTTTTTACAAACAATTTTATTTTAATTACTTAAATTATAAAAAAATTATTCAAATTAAATTCATTAATAATTATTAGCAAGTAACTAGTATATGTAATTTGGATAGTATAATATGCATACTGTAACATCCCATTTAAATAATAACATAATTAAATGAAATCTTACACCGGATAATATAAAAAAGCCAAGTTGCGGAGTATAAAGTCACTCCTTACAGTTATCCAAGGTACTTAAAAGGAAATACTA
>Ga0214544_1002117_pt1 | contig 41842 bp, 17 predicted proteins | sample CNSS3metaG_FD_160074 | JGI IMG/M metagenome (GOLD analysis project Ga0214544, IMG submission 160074) | Root nodule microbial communities from cowpea collected in UCLA plant growth center, Los Angeles, California, USA - CNSS3 | ecosystem: Host-associated > Plants > Roots > Nodule | place: USA...
AGTCTTCTCCTAAGTAACACACTTAGGAGGATTCCACTAAACAGAAAGGTTCCAAGAATTACAAGCACACCTATGTAATTCTAACCCCCAAAACCCAAGAACTTGATTCAACAATCAAGAACTCCCCTAGGAGCAATGCATCCACACAATTGCACCTAGATCCACACTTCAACCACTGAAGCTATTGTAATCAAAGATACAGAAAACAAAACAAGAAACGAAAACACCTAAGTTGTGCAGATTTGACTTGATGCTCCTTGAATCAAGCAAGATCCAACATGGTAGAGTCAACCATCAATCATTCTTGGATCTGTGCTTGGGTTATTGCAGAATCTTCTGAAGCTCTTCTGTCTCTCAGATTGCTCTTTCCCAGATGAAGACTGCGTGATCTATCTCAAAAATCCAGACCCAAAACAGATTACAAAACAACTTTTATACAAAAGTTTTTGCTGTCACTAATTCAATTAGCCATTTACCTAATCGATTATCGTGAGTATATTTTCACTTACTTAGTACAATACTCACAGCTAATCAATTAGTCAAGGAGCTAATCATATACAGAGTTACACAGCAAGCCTGAAATACAATTGATAAAGAGAAGCTAATATCCTAATGCATATCCTAACTGGACCAAGCTATGTTTTATCCCAGATCAGTAGACATCATCAAAAATGTTCTTCATTTATGGATGAAAGGCTCCCCCTTTCAACACCACCACCACCACACTAAAACCATTGTCACCACCACCACATTAAAACAATCACCACTACCACTCCACCACAATCACTTTACAACTACCAACACAATCACTCCTAGCAACCACCCTCACCCCACTCCCACACTAAAATCACATTCACTACTATTACATTAAACCCATCAACAATAACACTCATAGTCACTGGCGAAGCTTTTCAGGGCGGGGGGTAGCCATGGCCCCCCTAATTTTTTAATTTTTTTTAATATTATATGTAATTTAGGAATTTTCAATCTTTTCTCAAAAAATTTAAATTATATGTAGTTTATATTAAAAATTAATGATTATTAAATTAGGTATTTTTTTATTTTTCTATAAAGCATAACATTTAATAATAAAAAATAATAAAACATAAAAGCAAATATAATAAAAATTAAAAATATTTATTTAGATATATATTTTTTTATTGTCTTTTTGAGTTTTCTACATATTAGACTCATCTCTCACTTTCACCTTTTTTCTTTTTGTTTTTGAAAAAAAAAAATAGTTGGACACAAACTCATTTTTTTTTTCTTTCATTTCATTTGTTCTCTTCCACTATTGAAGAAAAAAAATAATTTTTTTGTTTGACTTGATCCTTAAATATTTATTTCATAGTTAGCATTATTTTTTATCTCAATTTTTAATTGTGACTTCATTATCATAGATCTTTTTTAAGAACTCTCATTTTTTATTAGATTGTGATAACTTATTTTTTTATTTTAATATTTTTTAGGAACTCTCAATTTTTATTAGATTGTGATAAATATTGATGAAGAATAAAATAATAGATTTATTGTTTTAAAGTGATAAAAGGGGAAGCTACATGTGAAGATGAAAACAAGACAAATTTAATTATTTACATATTCTGAAGTTTAATACTAATGATCATATTGTTCCATTAGATTATTCTTTTCTTAAGATTCAATGAATTATATGATAAATTTCGTATTAATTCTTTAGAAAGGTTTCCATGTTTATATTTAAAATAAAAATAGCTGAAAAATTTAGTTTTGATTTAATTATTAATGAGTTTAATAATTTTAAAAAACAATAATTTAGATATGTGTGATTTGTTTTTGTGGTTATAGTTATACTAAATTATTATTATTTTTTATTGTATTAGTAACAATAATTAAAAATATGAATTTTGAGTATATTATTTTGACTCTCCAAAAATTAATGGGCAAGATCTGCCACTACTCATAGGGGTAGGGTTTTAGTCTCACCCTCCATTTCATGACCCTCCATTTCAACAACACCACTCATGGTGGCAGTGTGGTTGCAGGGAGTGATTGTGAACAACGATCATGCAACCCTTTCTCGCTCTTGCCTCCTTCTCCTTCATGCACATCAATGAGTCCCCTTAGATACCTACATTTGTGTAGCGTGTTGGCTGCCTCATCCAAAGTCAAAGACATTTGGTGGTGGTGGTGGTGGTGGCAACGATAGTTGTGGTGTGACAACGACATTGGTGGTGGTGACAGTGGTGAAAGGTACTAAATTGAACAAATTTAACTAAAATAGGAACTTATTTTAACAAAACACAACTGGTCATAATGTGAACAATGTCACTTCATGTGAACAATGCTAACCTATACATTATGTCATTATCAATTTAAACGAAGTCAAAGCAAATGACCAAATTGAACATAATTTAGCAAGTCAGGGACCAAATTGAACGCGCAAAACAAAACATAAAATTGAACAAACTGAACCAAAATAGAGACGTAAATAATATTAAACCTAATTAATAAATTAACTGTAATAGTTATAAATAAGTCTTCAATAAATAATAATAATAATAATATAAAATAAATATGAATTATAGAAAAGATGTATTATAATTTTTAAAATAGTTGTTAAATAAAATACCTGTTAAAAATAAAAGATATTTTTAGAATAACGATTAAAGGTAAACTATTTATAAAATAGTTAATTTTTAAAATAATAAGTAAAAATGAAAAAAATAGAATGTGTACACAAAAAGAGATTTTTAAAATAATTGTTAAAGACAAAAAAAGTTTTTAGAATAACAGTTAAAGGTAAGCTATTTATAAAATAATTAATCTTTAAAATAATAATTAAGGGTAAAATTGAAAAAACAAAATGTGAACACAAAATAGAGAATCATCTTTATATATTGTTATAAATATTGTTATAGATATTGTCTAAGGTGTTTCTAATCTCGTATTTTATTTCTTTCACTTGCTATTTTCATACTATAAATACAATTTTTATTAATCAAATTTCATTTTACAAATACAATCATATTTTAAAATTCATTGTATTCTCTCTAAATATTTGACCTAATTTTTAATTTGTTTGAAGATCATGAAACTCCTCTATTATAATTTATGAAAGAATCATAAATTCTAATAATATTCTTTGAATTAGGAATGTATGAAACTATAAGTTGTGAAAACTATAACCTACAAAACCATATTTAACTTATAGAGACAAAAATAAATACACTAGTTTTATAAAAAGATGATAACAAAATTGTTTTTTCTCTCTAAAACGATAAATATAAAATTAAAATATAGCATAGATATTGTTCATTTAATCTTTAACTTTTTTTTTCATCCAAAACTTATAAAAGTAATTTTTTACATGTCATGTTTTTGTGTCTATAATTTATGTCGCGTTAAGACACAGGTTAAGAAATAATTAAAATATGTATTGGTTCTATCATTTTTATATTAGAATTTGAAATAATTAAATACATTAATTAAAATAAAATAAATGCATATAACATATTTTATAAAGATAAAAACACCCTTTTAAATTTTTAGACAATAACTTTGACTTTGAAATTTTTAAGATTTCTACTAAAAAATAAAAAAAAAATTTTACTTTATTTTTTTTTTTTGTAAATTTTTTAGATGTTTAACACTATTTTTTTTTTTACTTTTTTATTCATTTAAACTTTCTTACATTTAATTATATTTAATTTTTAGCAACATTAAAATATAGTTATTTTATTATTTAATTATTTTTTTAATTTTTATTGGTGAACATTAAATAAAATATTAAACACACATGTATAATATTTATGGACATTTTTGTCTTTCAAATAAAATTAAATTACATTAATAATTATTAGGTCAGATTTTATTTAATATAACACCTAAGTATATATTTTTGTAAGATTTAATACATATTAATTATCCTTAACAAGTACCTTTAGGACACTCATTAATAAGACCTTTTATTTTAAGGAACTAAAATAAATTTTTATACCAACTTCAGTTATATATATATATATATATATATATATATAATATATATATATATATATATATATATATATTTATTTATTTATTTATTTATTTATTTGGAAAGATTTAACCCTTCACGGTCTTAAAAGATGGGGCACTATATATATTTAAATAATATAAAATTCTACCATTTTAATCAATATTAATAAATTATTATTTGTTGTATTGCATTTGATTGTTATTAATATTATTACGTTTAATTAAGTTATTATTATTGTCATCATTATTTCATTTAATTCAGTTATAATTAATGTTGAGCATCTGAGTTGTCATTAATTGTCATTATAATTGTATTTAATTAGTTATAATTATTATGTTTAAATAAATTGTTTATTTTTTTACAAGTGTGAAGATAAAAAAAACATTTTAAATTCATAGGATTAAACATACCTTTTCCATCTTTAAATTATTATTATAAAAAATTTATTTCATTCTTAACGTAAATTATAAAATTTTTATTTCATACATTTTATGAAAATCTCGTAAAACATTTTGTTCAATATAATTCAGGTGACAGACAGAGTATAATCTTTTGTTGGAATATTTTACATAATTTTTACAAAATATGAAATTCGTTGATAAAATGGTAATTAAGTTTTTATAAAATTCAAAAGTAAATTTTGTCGATTAGTGAATTTTTTTAAAAAATTATTATTAATTAATTTTTTTTCATAATTAAATTTTTTTAAAATTCATTGAAATTCGTAAACATTTGATTTTTATTAAAATTTTACAAAATTTGTCGACAAAATGAATAAAAGAAACGGAGGAGTAGGAAGAAAAAAAAGAGAGAGAAAAAGTAAGAAGAAGAATAACTATAATTATCGACAAACAATTACATATAAACATTTTACAAACGAAATTTTAATCTTATAAAAAAGTATTACATTTTACAAAATTTCACTATTATCGATAGATTTTGTCGATCGATAATTTTATTTTTCTTATACTAGATTTCAGAAAACCTTTAACATAATATGTTTTTATTACGTGAGAAAATAATTTAAAAGTACGACGTTGTATAGAAAAGTCTTATACCACAAAACAATTTATATAGAACTCTAGAATTATAACAGATGTTTTAAAACATTTAAACATTATTTATTTAATTTAAATTTTTTAATAATTATTATATAAGTTTATAAGTTTATGTGTAAGTATAACTATAACCATGGATACAAATAAAATAATATGTAAAATAAAATTTATGAGAGATATTATTATCTATAACATTAATAAGATTTTTTTTGTTAAATTAGTCAAGAGGTCTCTATTTTTATAATGAAATCTTAAGTAAGTTTTTTTTATTTGACTCAATTAGGTCTTTGTTTTGGAAGATTCGTTATAATTAGGTTTTGTCCCTATTTTGAAAAATTCGTTATGATTAGTTTTTTTCCTATTTTAAAAAATTCGTTACAATTAGGTATTTTCTACTAACGCAGTTAACTATGTACCACGTGTCAACACATTGTATTTTAAATTGAGACAACAAAATAACAAATACAGAGACTACACATGAGACTTTTTACATCCAATAATTTCACGTGTCACTGTCACTGCCACGTCACATTGTCTCTACCACGTGGCACAACGTCAGATTGACACGTGACAAATTTTATCATGTGATGACATGTGTCACATAGTTAACACTGTTAGTGTACTACTAACGGAAAAGACCTAATTGCAACGAATTTTTTAAAATAGGGATTCAATTGAGAAAGGGACCTAATTGAGATTTCGTTACAAAAATAAGGATCTCTATAATAATTTAACCTTTTTTTCTATATTTTTAGTGAATATATGTTTAAATTCAAATAACTACATATAATGGAAAAAATGTCTAAACGTTTGTTCTCTCTCGTTTTCATTCTCTCTTTACTTCCACCACTCTCTTTCTCACCTTCTCATTCTCTCTACAATTTTGCTTTCGATTCTCATATTTTTTCAAATTTTGATTGCACCTCACAGTAGCTAAGAAGTCAAGGAGAACTTTTGTCTAATCAAATTTTCAAATAGATTAAATTTCTATATACTCTATAAATTTCTTATACTCTTACTTTCTGCATAATTTTGTCATCAATCTTGATAGATCAGTTGAAAAAAGTTATTATTTCAATTTGTTTTACCATATATTAAAATAATATTATGTTTGGATACCTTGTTTTAGACCATGAAGTTACGAGTATATTTATGCTTTAATTTTGGAAAGTTGCTTAGTAGATAAAAATTGTAGACAAGTTATGTTTTCATAGAACCATAGGTTAAATGATATGGATATGGAGGTGACGTGGTCACCATACTTGATAACGATTAAAAATGTCTTTGTATGTCTTATGTAATTGAATTTTATAGATTGATGGATGAGATGAGTGGTTTGTTTGTTTTGTACGTGGGTCTAAATAGTTAAATAAAATGTAGTGTGGAAATGATGTGAGCACTTGGTCTGATTTGAGAAATGTAGTTGGTATTGATGAAATTTGGATAGTTAATTTTCAATGAATTTTAAGTATAAAGGTTGATTGGATGTATTTATGTTTTACCAGTCATGTGTTGTTTGGACTTGTTTTTTGATGTTTGAATTGAGGTTTGTATAGTTGAATGAATTAAGTTATGACTTTTCATGACATATATCGATTATTCTGAATCATTTATAAGTTGTGTGGTTAAAATGTTTTTGAAAAAAAATTTTAAAATTGATATTATTTTGCAGTTGCTGTTGGTTCTGTGGTATTTTCGCTTAAGAGAGATATTTTTTCCTCAAGAGACAAATTTGTTACTCGAGTAAAAATGAAGTTCAAACTAACTTTTCTTGAGAACTTATTTTTGTTCAATCAAATAATTTTTAACCCAAACAAAAACAAAAATAATACTGCAACTCGATCCAATTTCAAATTTTGTTCAAGCTAATTTTTTTCTTTCCTCTTTCTAGTTCCTTTAACTTATTGAATATATGTGCTTTTATAAATTTAAAATGAATAAAAATATTTATATTTGATTGATTTGTGGGTATATTTAAATGAGCTCTATTGTTTTATGAGGCTTACTGGAATGTATCATACTTGTATGAATTTGAGTTGGTACATTTGAGATGATTTGTGAACAAAAATCTCATCTCTTCATTGATGATCCAATACAAATAAACTAACTAACATATTTGATTGTGAGGAATAAATGAGAAAATTCTTACTGATCGTGACATGTGTAAATTACAAATTTGACTTTATAATAAACTTACCTTTATTTTATAATTATTGATTTTCTTGTAAGTCCACATATTCCACTTATATGAATTAATATTAATACAATTATGTTGTATTTACATTTATACTTTTACAAATCAGTATCATGTAATCAAATTATAATCATTAATTAAAATTAGGATATTTTAGAAAAATGATATAATGAATAAAATAAAAAATAGTAAAAGAAGTGTTGTATTTGAAGAAAAATGAGTTTTTTCCCATATCTTTTGATAACTACTCAAATTAACTTCAGACTAAATAAAGGGAAAGATTATTTTATTTTTCAAATTAATGAAAAAAAAGAAGAAAAAAAGGGAAAACTAATCAACTCTTAATAAATGCAATACAATTCTATATTTTTGAAATAAATATTATTTTTCCAAGATTGAAAGTTACTTTCTTATATATTATATGTACAAAATTTATACGAATATACACTTACTTTATATTTTTTCTATGTAATATATAATTTTCAGACTTTATTAAAATATAGATCATTTAATAAGTTTTTACTGTTTTATTATAAAAAACTTAATTTAATAATTACAATAACATAATATGAAATTATAATTGATTGAATTGACAAGTTTTATTTTATATAATTATCGATAACGTAACATTTGATATTTTATTCTCATATATAATATAAACATAAACTTGTATTATGCATATTTATTCGTGTGAGAAATTATTAATTTATACGTATACTTGTGCAACAGAGTAATTTTAGATCTATAAAACAAAATTATTGGTAAAAAATTGAAATATTGCTTTTAACAAGGCGTTCAAGACTATGAGAAAAAACAAATTTAACAATTATGTTAATTTTTTATTATTCAAATTGTTCGTCTAGTTAAAAACATGAAAGAAAGTGAAATTATTACTACAAATGATATATTACAATAAATTTTCAGGAATTATTAATTTTACATTAATAAAGAATGTTGACTAATTTTATTCAACTTTCTTGATATCGTAAACTAAAAAGTTACGATTTCTAAGATATCTTAAACCATATTTATCAAACATGATGTTGAAATTTAAAAATACTTTCTAAAATAATTAAATTAGCAGAAATACAAACATGATTTGCTGTGTTTGCATATTTTATTATTTTGTCCTATACTAATTTTAATTTCTTTATATATTTATATATTTGTGCAAATTTCTTTATTATATTAATATAAAATAGTTAAATATAATAAAACATTTTAAACGCTTACAATTTAATTGTATTCCCTAGAATGTAGGTAGATAATTATCTCAATTTATGTTAAAATCTCTTCTGTGTGTCAATTGATTTTTTCTATGCTTTATAATTTTGTTCTATTATATTTTAATTTTTTATTTATTTTGTAGTGACTTTTTAGAAGAAGTTCTGTATTTTAATTTTTAAAACCTTGTTAAAATTTAAAAAGATAAATGATTACTAAAAAGGAAATAGTCTTATTATCTACCATTACAACAAGGTTAAGATGGTTACAATTTATTTATATTTGAATTTTTTAAATATTAATAGTTATTTTAGATTTGAGTTGTAAAATTTGATAAAAAAAATCATATTCATTTTATTTTAAAAAATAATTATTTTGTACATATATGATCTAATTGGCAAGTTTTACTTATTAAGATGACAGTAAATATAACTATTAAAGGTATATTTATGAGTATAATTATATATTCTTTCATTTTAATTTAAAGATTCATTAATATGGTGCACATTCTAACAAAATTATTATTGAAATTCAAAAATCTGCTTGTCCGGTTTTATTTATTATGGAAATAAGATTTGAATATATTGATCACAATAATTTGATACTTGAGTCAGTGATACAAATACACAACAACCAAGAACCCTCAATCTCACGCGCTAAACCAAAAATCCCGACAGCGAAATGTGGGGCCGAGAATTAAATTCCAGCCGCGCGTGGATTTGAGTTCTCGGAGATATCAAAGCACTACATATATCGCGATTAAAATGAAAAATTGAAGAGAGAAATTAATTTCTCATTTTAACGTGAAAGGGACAGAACAAAAAGATTGGAGTAGAGTGGACGTGTGTGACGAATATTCACTAGATTTGAATTAATAGATGAATTCCGCAATAGTCTGGGCTGTGATCTTATCATGCACGAAATGATAATCTCATTTGAGAAGCGGTTGTGCTTATTGAATAAGTCGATGTACTTATCTCTGATGGGTCAGTAGAAAAAGAGCGACCTTGTACAACGCATCGAAGATAGCGAGACCGAGTTTCTCTTCTCTCTCTTATCCGCAGCCTTTCAAACCCTAAAAATTCTCGAATTCCGAGCCCTTTATATAACTTAGGAGGCTCTAGATTTCATGAGGATTTTAAGGTTGCCAGGGTTGGGATTGTTATAGTTGGAGTGAAGAGGGAGAGTTTGTGTGGTTCATCTCTTGTTTGTTCGTGGTCGGTGGGGTTGGAGTTTTGTACTGTTTTTGTCCTTAGAGCGTATTGATTGTGTTCGAAGATCGGGATTCGGAGATCGGAATTAACGGTGTGGGTTTCAGATTGGAGTTCGATATGTCTTCTCTGAGCAGAGAATTGGTGTTTCTCATACTTCAGTTTTTGGAGGAAGAGAAATTCAAAGAATCCGTACACAAGTGAGTGTCTTTTCTTCCCCTTTTTTCCCTCTTTGTCCTGCAAGTTGTTTATGTCGTTCAATTTGGGTGGTAGTCGGGATTTGGTATGAATTTGAAATGAGGTAATTATGTTCTGGAACTGTTTATTATTCTGTGTGGGTTCTGGTTATCTGATTACCGAGGAATGAGAAAAAAAAAAGAGAAATAAGGAAAGAAGGAATGTTTCAATTTCATACATTAGGGTTTTTTTTTTTTTTTCTTGTATTTTACAATTAAGATGTGAGTATCAGAATTGCTGTGGTCTTTTTGCACTGTATTGTCTACATGACTGGTATTTCGACGGTTGAGTTTTGTATCAGGTTCAATTACTCTGCCAATTGAGCGAGCGCATTGACAGAACTAGGTGTAAACAACTCTGATATTTCGAGGAAGCCAGCTTATGATTTTTTTTAAATTATTTTTTAATTTCTTATTATTTGAAAAGATAAGTGTCCCCTGTAATCAGACATTCCACCCTTGTACAAGGATACATTATTATTTTCTTTGACACCACCAAAGCCTAACCAATCTCCACTTGAGCACTTGACAAATAACTGCGATTTATTAAGATATGTCTCGTGTTGAGATTGTTTGAGTCTATTAATGTCTGATATCCTGGACTATGCAATAATTTTTCTCTCGGCAAGTGTATTAAATAATTTCATATCTTGTTCTTGGTCGTTACTCTTTTTGGCTTTCTGAATTGGGCAAAACAGTTAAATACTTTAATATATGGAAGCTGAACTTGTAAACCTCTTAATGATAATAAGCCCGCTCTTTTCACCAAAGTTACATAATGTTCTTACTTGGAGAGTGGATTTGAGAAGAAAAAAAAAAGCCGAACACCCTTTCTGTTTTTTGAGTTTTTTTTTTATAAGAATTTTCATTATGGTGCCTGTTCATGTCACTCTATTAAATGCTTCTTAATGAATACAGGCTTGAGAAAGAATCTGGATTCTTTTTCAATATGAAGTACTTTGAGGAAAAAGTGCAGGCTGGTGAGTGGGAAGAGGTTGAGAAGTATCTATCGGGGTTTACCAAAGTTGATGATAATAGATACTCAATGAAAATATTCTTTGAAATTAGGAAACAGAAATATTTGGAAGCACTTGATCGGTATGTGGAATGTCATATTATTTTCTTAGTATTTTTAAATGCACTTGTGTTTGTTGTAACACCACATCTGTTTTGTCTGATGATTTTCAAAATTTTAGGCAAGACAAGGCAAAGGCCGTTGAGATATTAGCTGGTGATTTAAAAATGTTCTCCACCTTCAACGAGGATCTGTACAAAGAAATAACACAGTTGTTAACTCTTAATAATTTCAGGTAATTTCTGGAATATAAAATCTAATGAAATACATTGTTTGTCACTGCCTTCTCTTGACTGTTAGATGGATGAGATTGTACATGTGGTTCATGAATCTTTGATTCAATTCACAACGAAGATTAATTAAGGGTTAAGCTTGAGAATTGAGTGGTATTTTTTTTTCACATAACAGGGAGAACGAGCAGCTGTCCAAGTACGGTGACACCAAAACTGCTCGAAGCATTATGCTGATAGAGCTGAAAAAACTCATAGAGGCAAATCCTCTTTTCCGTGATAAGCTTATCTTCCCAACCCTTAAGTCATCAAGACTGAGAACTTTAATCAATCAAAGGTATGTACGATTATTTTTTATTTTTTATTTGGTAAATGATCTGAGTTTTGAAGGTTACCCATTTCTTTTCTATTTGATTCTTGTAAATTTCAACTTCTAGTGTGTTTTGTGCCTTATTTTTTTATCAGCGAATTTATATCTGCACCCTATCAATGCAGTCTAAACTGGCAGCACCAGCTCTGTAAAAACCCAAGGCCAAATCCAGATATTAAGACTTTATTCACAGATCACACATGTGCACCTCCTAATGGTCCTCTGGCACCTACACCTGTTAATCTTCCAATTGCTGCTGTTGCAAAGCCTGCCGCGTATACATCTCTTGGAGCTCATGGTGTATGATACCTCTCATTTCAAGCAACTGGTTATCTTGATTTTTAGTTGATAGATACTGTAATTGTTACCATGCTGAGTAACTAATGATTTGATTTTTTAAATTTTGTAGCCCTTCCCACCGGCTGCTGCAACGGCCAATGCTAATGCTTTGGCTGGTTGGATGGCCAATGCCTCAGCTTCTTCATCTGTCCAAGCAGCTGTTGTCACAGCGTCAACCATGCCTGTCCCACAAAGTCAAGGTTAAGATTCTAGTTACCGTATTATTTTCAATAAAACTGACTGGACTATTTTTTATGTCATTTACATGCCATGTGCTCTGGTTTTTGTCACTTTTTTAAAAAGCCTTATAATCATTAGTGTCTTGGCCGTTGTAATTTGCTTGGCTAAGCGAATAGGAATCTTTTTATTAAATAAAATATCACTTCCCCAATAGTTTCATTATGTGAATCCCTTACTTAAAAATACACATTTCTTTAACAGTGTCTATCTTGAAACGTCCTAGAACACCTCCTGCAACTTCTGCCATGGTTGATTATCAAAATGCTGATCATGAACCGTTAATGAAAAGGCTTCGTCCTGGTCATTCTGTAGAGGAGGTAACTTTCATGAATTTCTGTTCAATTTAGTTCTATCTAACATACTTTATGAGGCCAAATATTTGTTACTTTCTTTACTTTGTAATCGATCATGACTGATTTCATTGTCTTTCATTTATAATTAAAGGTTTCTTATCCCTTGGGTCGACAAGCCTCTTGGTCTCTGGATGATCTGCCAAGAACTGTGACTATGACATTGCATCAAGGATCCTCTGTGAAAAGCATGGATTTTCATCCTTCTCATCATACCTTACTTCTTGGTAATGTTTATCATAACTTCATTATGTCTAATATAGTTGTCAAAATACCGACAAAAGCATGATTTAAATTCTTTTTCTTCTAATGATATATATATTTCCATTGAGTAGTTGGTTCAAATAATGGAGAAATCACCCTCTGGGAACTCAGTTTGCGAGAAAAGTTGGTCTCAAAGCCATTCAAAATATGGGACGTGTCGGCGTGCACATTACCATTTCAGGTTTCATACAGTGCAATATTTATTGTTACATATGTAGTGCAGCTTAAAATATAGTTGCCAGTTTATTATTATGATTGGCCATTAGTGTTGCTGCTCGAGAATTCAAAACCGTTGTAATTAAAGTTGAGAATTTTTCAGGCTGCTGCAGTGAAGGATGCACCTTTTTCTGTCAGTCGGGTCACATGGAGCCCTGATGGAAGTTTTGTAGGTACGATAATTTATGTTTCTGAGACCATTTTGAAGCTGTCAATAAATATCTAACTGGTTGCTTATCTGTAGGTATTGCTTTTACTAAACATTTGATTCACCTCTATGCTTACACCGGATCAAACGAGTTAACCCAGCGAATAGAGGTGATATTTTTTTTCATAAAAATGGCTAAAGCTTGTTTGCAGTTTAATTTACATTTTCTTTTCAATCAGGTTGATGCTCATGTTGGGGGTGTGAACGACTTGGCATTTGCTCATCCAAACAAACAGCTGTGTGTTGTGACTTGTGGGGATGATAAGTTGATAAAGGTTCACAAAATTTACTCGTTGCAATTTTTTGATTTTGCAAAAATTATCACTTTTTTCTGATGAAACTCTTGACCAGGTATGGGATTTAAATGGACGAAAACTGTTTAACTTTGATGGGCACGAGGCACCTGTATATTCCATCTGTCCCCATCACAAAGAGAGCATTCAGGTAAAAAGTGGACATCGTTATGGAGGCATCTACAATATTTAATGTTTATACTTTGGACTGTTTTCTGCTGTATACCGCTTGCTAGAACTTTATAAATTCTTAGTTTATTTCAGTTTTACATGTGTGGTTATTTTGCATAAAACATCTGAACTTATAAAAAGCGGCTTTCATTTATTCTAGTCTTAGCTCTCTTTCTGTTACACGCATATACTGCTACCATTGGATGAGAATATGTATTGATTGAACTTATTGCAATATATATATATATATATATATATATATATATATATATATATATTTGTACTGATACACACTCTCTAAATGTTGATTACATAATTTTGCAGTTCATATTTTCAACTGCCATTGATGGAAAAATAAAGGCATGGTTATATGACAACATGGGTTCTAGGGTTGACTATGATGCTCCTGGCCACTGGTGCACTACAATGCTTTATAGTGCTGATGGAACTAGGTAAGCTGGATCTGGATGAGGGTATTTATTCCTCAAAGTATCATGCTCAATGGATACCTATGGTATATTATATTGAAGTTTCCTATGATGTCCTTCAAATTTTTTTTCTCCATCTTTCACCAGGTTATTCTCTTGTGGGACAAGTGAAGATGGAGAGTCTTTTCTTGTTGAATGGAATGAAAGTGAAGGAGCCATCAAGAGAACATACAACGGGTTTAGAAAAAAATCAGCTGGTGTTGTGCAGTTTGACACAACCCAAAACCGCTTTTTGGCTGCTGGTGAAGATGGTCAGGTTAAGTTTTGGGACATGGACAATGTTAATCTTGTTACAAGCACTGATGCCAATGGAGGATTACAGGTTGGTAATTATGGTTAACTAATTTAGGTCTTGTAGAATATGACACTCAATAAAATATCCTTGTGTATAATTACATGAATTTGTTTAGAGCCTTCCACGCTTGAGATTCAACAAGGAAGGAAATATTTTGGCGGTTACTACTGTGGACAATGGATTCAAGATACTTGCTAATGCTTCTGGTCTTAGATCTTTAAGAACTATTGAAACTCCCGGATTTGAAGCATTGAGGTCACCCCTTGAATCAACTGCAATTAAGGTAGTGATACAGCTTAATTTTCTGCTTGAACACCGACATTTAAATCTAAATATGTACGAGTTACTGTCTACTTTGTTTGTGCCATGTAGGTATCTGGCACTTCTACTGTTAATGTTAGTCCTGTCAACTGTAAAGTGGAAAGAAGCTCCCCTGTTAGGCCTTCTCCAATTCTTGTATGAACCTAACCTTGTAAATTTAATTATTAATTCATTACTAGAATGTTAGAACAATGACATTGATAGTTGTTTCATTTCTGTACACACACTCTAGCCTGGGGACTATAGTTTAGTCCTTTTATTCTTTCTTATAGTATGCTAAGTCGACAATAATTCATTACCCATGTAAACAGTGGAGGACCACCTTTTGGATACTTCTACTTTACACTTTTTGTGGTACCATTAGAACATGTTCTTTTTCGTGGTACCATTAGATCCAAAAGGAACACAAGAATCTGTTTTACTTATAATTTGGTGTTTGTATTTCTCTGGAATAACTTATCTAACTGTTATTTATACCTTCTCTATGTTGTATGTTTTGTGAATTATTTACTGCATCTTAATACCTGTTTGCACACGTATTGATTTTGGCCTTCTCAATAAAGAATGGAGTTGATCCCATGGGCCGAAGTGTGGAGAAACCACGAACTGTGGAAGATGTAATAGACAGAGCTAATAAACCATGGCAACTATCTGAAATTCTGGATCCTGTCCAATGTCGGTCAGTTACCATGCCTGAAAGCACTGATTCATCTAGCAAGGTGTGTTGCCTGTTGTTTATATGAGATTTCCATTATTCTATGGCTAACTGTGCTCTGTACACTGTTTTAATAATCTGATGCATGCATAGGTTGTTAGACTTTTATATACAAACTCTGGCGTTGGTATTTTGGCACTTGGTTCAAATGGTACCCAGAAGCTTTGGAAATGGGCTCGCAATGAACAGAATCCTACTGGGAAGGTAGTCTTAGGAAGATAATTAATTTACAATTTTTTCCCTTCAGTACTTTGTTTCTATGTGCTTTCCATTTGTTTGTTCCTTTCAGTAGAGAACAGAATTCTGATGTTAATATATTACAGGCTACAGCCAATGTTGTTCCACAGCATTGGCAACCCAACAGTGGTCTTCTTATGACTAATGATATCTCGGGTGTCAACCTTGAAGAAGCAGTCCCTTGCATTGCACTCTCAAAAAATGACTCGTACGTTTTGTCTGCTTGTGGTGGGAAGGTTTCCCTATTTAACATGATGACATTCAAGGTGTGTGTCCTCCGCATGTACAACTGTGATATTCCATTAATTTGGCAAGTCTACTGATTACCTCACTTTTTTTTATAGGTGATGACAACATTCATGCCACCACCTCCTGCTTCTACCTTCCTAGCTTTCCATCCCCAGGATAACAACATTATCGCAATTGGTATGGAGGATTCAACCATTCACATCTATAATGTCAGAGTGGATGAGGTGATTGCTATGTTTGACTAGTTTTCTTGTTTTTATGCTTACACTATTATTTCTGATAATCTCACATCACTCTTTTCCCTTTCTTGGGGTATGTTCCAGGTGAAATCAAAATTGAAGGGTCACCAGAAGCGTATCACTGGTTTAGCTTTTTCAACCAATCTTAACATACTGGTTTCATCTGGTGCTGATGCTCAAGTAAGTCTTTTAACTGTTTTCCATTCATACGACATTCAATGTGGCACGGAAAACTTTTCAAAGAAGATCTCTGGTGCAAATATTTTGCTGGCTTTTGCTACACTTAATAACTTGACGTTTATTTTTTCTTTTTGGAGCTATAGTTTAATTACCTGTGTTTTTTATGTAGTTTGTGCCCCTTGCATTTTTATATGTTCACATTTTTTAGCTTTTGGGTTTTAAGAAGTTCAATTATTTTGTACAGCTTTGTGTATGGAGCATTGATACATGGGAGAAAAGAAAATCAATTCCAATACAACTACCTGCAGGAAAGTCACCTGTTGGTGACACACGCGTACAGTTTCATTCTGATCAACTTCGTCTGTTGGTAGTTCATGAGACTCAGTTGGCAATATATGATGCCTCTAAGATGGAACGCATTCGGCAGGTATGAAATTTCTTCCAATATCGGTGAAGCTGCCAGTTTCTGACAAAATTAAAAATTAGATGCTCATTAATTCCTTTGCTGCAGTGGGTTCCCCAAGATGTTCTGCATGCCCCAATATCATATGCAGCTTATTCCTGCAACAGTCAATTAATTTATGCTACATTTTGTGATGCCAACATTGGTGTGTTCGATGCTGATAGCTTGAGGCTTAGATGTCGTATTGCACCGTCAATATGCTTGTCACCGGCAGCTTTAAGTGGGTAAGTTTCAGATCAGTAAATTGGAATCATTAGTCTTTATTTTATAAGTGACTAACACTCTTATCAACACTATCATGGGTAGATTTCGCTTCAGTTCCGCCAAATAACCTACTCCGCACTTTATTCAGTGACTCCCACATTCACCTCACCTAATAATAAAAAATATATATTACCCAACATTTTTCATGCAATAAAGAACATATATGTACATGTGTGCGTGTGTGTGTATATATAGCCTAACATTTTCTCATGCACTTGCGCTGTAAATTTCTACATAGTAATTTAATACAACAAAGTCATTGCTGTTTATTAAAATGGATGTAGCATTAAAATCCTCAGAAACAGGAGCATGGTGATTTTTATTTGCATTTGCTAAATCTGAGGTTAGGAGCTTGATCTTTGTGTATTATTGCAGAAATCCATCTTTATATCCTCTTGTGGTCGCGGCTCATCCTCTAGAACCTAATCAGTTTGCTGTTGGGTTGACGGATGGATCTGTGAAAGTGATAGAACCAAGTGAATCAGAGGGTAAGTGGGGATCCTCCCCACCTATGGACAATGGAATATTGAATGGTAGGCCAGCATCATCATCTACAACAAGCAACCACACTGCTGATCAGGCTCAAAGATGAGGTCAATTGTATTATACTAGTGTAGTTCTTTTCATCTGTAATTTTATCATCTTAGAAGTTTAGATTTTCATTCACCAATGTCTCGTCAATATCAGAGGTCAGAATTCGACATAAAATGCTAAATGCTTAGATGTACTCTGCTGTATACCTTTATTTATTCTAGTTAACTCAATTTATTGTTTACATTGAGTTGTAATGTTCTTGTTCTTGCTTACAACTCCATTTTCATTGCCGTTTGATACTCCATATAAAATCCATTCTCAATTTATCATTATTGGAATTAGGAAAGGTCGTAGGGAATTTCATCCCCATCTTGATTGGGATGGATTTTCTCTTATTTGAAAACAGAAAGTTTACTGCAACCTCTAAAGTGCCCAATTCAAAAACAGATATTGACAGCATTCCTGTTCTATTTATCCGTAAATTATCAATTACGAAAATATAAAAAATTAATTGAATTAAATCTCTTTATTTAATTTCATGAATACATTATTTTTTTAAAAAAAAATTGAATGGATCCTAGCATCAAAATTTAATGATTAAAATAAATTTGACAGATTTTTTACAATTAAATGTTCTTAAAATTTATTTTATGAGAAAATTTTCGAAAATATATTTTTAAGATTTTTTTTTTATTTCTTTGAACTTTTTTAGATTGATTAAAATTAATCGAGTTTTTTTTTTTTATTTTAAATTTTGTATGGATAAAAAAAATTTATCGGTGAATATTTAATTTAATTTATTATAATCCGAAATAAAAACACCTTTACCCTGAAATTGTTATAGGCTTCATTATAACTCGTTACTCATCCTAGCTAAAATCAAATTCGTTTATCACTCATTGATGCATGTATTTTCATACTTCACTGTGGATCTGTTCACGAACACACCTTATAACAGTATTTTCCCACAAAATGATTTCATTTCATATTGAGTACATCGGAGTCGCTTAGTACTTTAGATGTAATGCATTATTTATTCAAGTTTAGGTATATTTTATTGATGAACAACAAATGTAATTTTTCATCAACATGATAGAAAAGCATTATTATGATGAAATCCTTTTTATTTATAATTACTTAAACCACGTGATTAGAACAGTTCATCTAGTAGAGAATTTTAATTTATTTATAGTAAAATATGTTGTTTTAATAACATTTTAATTTTAATATTTAACAAAATCGGAAGGTTCAATATTTTATAGATTAATAAGGCATTCCCAAATTATTAAAAACAAAAGTGAAAATAACGATAAAATATTTGTACAGCCTTTCAACTTAAAAAAAGATAGGGGCATTCCGAGAATTGAACTCGGGACTTCTCGCACCCTAAGCGAGAATCATACCACTAGACCAAATGCCCTACGTTGAAATATGATTTGTAGTTTTGTAATACTAACTAATACACACTACGCTATCTTAAAATAGAAATTAATTATAAAAATATACTGCTCCGAGCCATTATTCTTTCTCTGTCCTGGACCTGATCCTGAAAAGGGTTAGGGTTTATGCTATTGAATTCCAGGGACGGTGCATTTGTGCTTAATCGATGGCGAATCGTACGGACCCAGCAGCGAAGAGTATAAGAGGGACGAACCCTCAAAACCTGGTGGAGAAGATTCTCCGGTCGAAGATCTATCAGAACACGTACTGGAAGGAGCAATGTTTCGGGTTAACGGCGGAGACCTTGGTGGACAAGGCCATGGAACTGGACCATCTCGGCGGAACTTACGGGGGAAACCGTAAACCTACGCCTTTCATGTGCCTCGTCATGAAGATGCTCCAGATTCAGCCAGAGAAAGAAATCGTCATCGAGTTCATCAAGAACGAGGATTACAAATACGTTAGGATACTCGGCGCGTTTTACTTGCGTATCACTGGATCTGACATTGACGTCTACCGCTACCTTGAACCCTTGTACAATGACTATCGCAAACTCCGGCGAAAGTTATCTGATGGACGTGAGTTTCATTTCAGTTTTCGTTCGTTTATTCTCCGTTGATTTTATCAATTACTAGCTCCCTTGTGAAACTAAATGATTGCTCTTGGTCTGCAGAGTTTTCATTGACGCATGTGGATGAGGTCATCGATGAACTTCTCACAAAAGATTATTCATGTGATATTGCTTTGCCTCGCGTCAAGAAAAGGTATCTTCTCGGTTTTTCTTTCTCTTTTAGAACGTTTCTACACTTTATTTACTATTAAGCCTCTTTTTTTTCATATTTTTGGGATTGTGAAATTGATAGAGATTACAAGAGTTTTTTTTGCGATGTCAAGATGTTTAGTTCTGGTCTACTGTTTGCTACAGATGGACTCTTGAATCTTTGAATTCATTGGAACCTAGACGAAGTGCACTTGAAGAAGATTTTGAGGAGGAAGAAGAGAAAGAGGATAATGAGCAGCCTGTTGACGAGATTGAAGATAGGGCCTATGAAAAGGTACTTGCCTTACTTTTTTCTCAATCATGAGATATATTCTGACTCTTGATTTTTTAATGTTAACTAAATTTAAGTAGCTATTATGTTTTGATATAACTATTGAACGATTTGTAGGATTATTATCGTGGGCGAAGCCCAACAAGGGAAAGAGACAGGGACAGAAGGCGTGATAGTCATAGATACAGGTACTGTTCTATCTTTCCAACTGTATTGCGTTGATTAATGTAGATGTTAGTCTTGTCAAGGAAAACACTTTTCTGGTACCTTCAATTTGCATTTTGTTTTTTCATCAACTTCTTCGGTAGTGTTGAGCTTATCTGGACTGCTGGGTCTACAGACTCGAACCAATTAAGTTTTTCTTAAATAACGTGACTCTAGGAAATCTTTGAACTCTTTTACAACGAACGAATACATTATGCTGGAAGCTGTTTTTGATTTGTGCAAGGTTACACTTCTATTTCCACTCTGGCATTCAGAGCCATCTGTGGTGTACAACTGCTTCCTAAAGTAAGATTCAATGATCCTGCCAGGTTTCTCTGCATTGGCAGTGTGCAGTGAGAAGTATGATGGGTCAAACAGTTATGTTACATGTGTTGTTGGTTCTCCACACATATGATCTTAGACATTTAGTTTACTCTTAAATGTTTATTGAATCATCTTTTCATTTTTAACTGGAAAATTGGTATAGTTGTTTTTATTGTCAAGTTGGTTATTACAGCTACTCGTTTCCACACCTTTGATTTGTTGTCCCCATGTGCTTTGCCTTTTTTCTAAATTACTATTAAATATCTATAAGAGATACCTTTAGAAATAACATCAGCTGAAGCCGTATCGTTTCTCCTTCAACCTTTGAGCTTCATGAAAATATCACGGGGTAGTCTGTCTTTGTGTTCAGCATGTTTATTTGGGATCCCAATCCCATCCATCTTCATATGAATTAACTATTTGAAACTGAATTCCGTGCAAGTTTTTTGTTGTGGAAGCATTATGTTACGAGATGGTGATTTTACTATGTCATTTTAAGAACCAATGACATGTGCGCATTAATTTGAGTGGTGGTGGTTTGATTGCTGCTCGTAGTTGAAGCACAGGTTACTAGACATTTTGGTTTATTCACTGTCTTAGTTTCTTAATGCTGTCATTAAAGTGCATTAGTTAGTATCTGATATCGGTTTCCTCTCTCTGGTGGTGTAACGAAGTACTACTGAATTTCATTAAGTATAAACGGGAGGTGTTTTGTCATTTTGTGATTCTTGGTTCATCGAAAGATCACGTTTTAATTGGTTTTGGATGTTATTTCATAGGGACCGTGACTATGACAGAGACTATGACAGAGATTATGATCGAGAGCATGATCGGGAGCGGGGACGAGGCAGAGATAGAGACAGGGACAGAGATAGGGAGAGAGACAGGGATCGATATCGTCTAAGGGATGAAAAAGATTATGGTCGTGAGAGAGAAGGTAGGGAGCGGGAGAGGAGAGAGAGGGATCGCGATCGTGGAAGGCGAAGGAGCCACTCCAGGAGTCGAAGTAGGAGTAGGGATCGCAAGGAACATGATGGTGGTGACTACAGAAAGAGACATGCTAGAAGTAGTGTAAGCCCTAGAAGACACGGAGATGGACTTGAGGATGGTGAGCCAAAGAAGAAGAAGGAGAAGAAAGAAAAGAAAGAAAAGAAGGATGATGGAACTGATCACCCAGATCCTGAGATTGCAGAAGCGAACAAGCTCCGAGCAGCCCTGGGTTTGAAACCGCTGAAGCTCTGATCTGGGCAGTGTGATATATATTTGGTCTGTGGGTTTGTTGTAAGCACTGAAGATGGTAAATGCCATGTTACCAGGTGGCTCTAGATGCTGCTTGCTTTCTGTGTATATCCCTATATCCCTGAGTGGCAGTTATGGAGTCAGAAGGACGAGTTTGTTATGTACGTGTGTTTGTGTTGCTGCGCCAGCTCGAACTTAGACATGTCCATAGTCTTAATTTGATTGCTTTTATTTTAATGAGACCATATCCAGAGCTCCGGTATGAAATTTTCACTACAGAAACTTTTAGCAGCCTTGTCTCAATCAGATTTATGTATTGAATATCGCTAGCATTCATTTGAGGATTTTGGGGAAAAATTTAAATTTCGGGTGATTTTGATTTATAATAGAACACATGAAATAAAGAGTTTTATTTGCCCTTTCGAATTACAATGGAAACAATTCTATTTAAATTCTAACTTCCTACTAAGTTGTTACAGGCATGGCTTCAGTGTACAGCTAATTCTTTGACAAAGTGGCATTGCACTAACGACTGGAGAACCGATTACCAAATACATTCTAAAGGCCAAAATACGAAATTTTGTTAACGACATTGACGAAGAAAAGGAAAAATAATACACAATATATCTCTAAAGGTTACTTCAAAAGAAAATTAGAAAAGTGGAGAAGCAATCCAAGCCACGGGGATCAGGGATGGCTTCGTGCCCTTGTCCAGGAACTACTATACATCTCTTTGTAACCTGGCGAACTCAACGGCCTGCATCTCCCTCCCATCAGAATCCTCTTCTTGCACAGTTCTCTGTCTTCATTTTCATCATCATCATCTTCCTGTTCAAACTGCTTTGTCGCTTTCTTTTTAATCTGAAACTTTGTCAACTTCAGCTTGAGGTGAAATAGCAGTATTTTGGAGGGAATCCTAAACAAGTGGCGTAAACTTAATTTCCTCCTCACTTGCCCGAACCTGACAACATCATTGTTATCACCGTTCTCATCACTACTAAACCCAGTCCTAGTGAAATTATTCCATCCTTTCTTATATAGAAAACTCAACAAAGGAAGCTTCATTTTCACACTTTGCCCATCCTTGCTGTTCAGCCTTCCCTCACCAAATCGATCAATCCCCTCCAGTGCAAGAAGTTGAGAAAATGGAACTTTAACTGGTTCGTCCCCACATGACGCCTTTCCATTTCCCGAATCACCAAAAAGCTCTTTTTTCTTCACTTTGGAAGCATCCTTGCCAGGTGGTCCCGTGTTTGCAGGCATACAAGAAAATGCCGACCCAACTGATTTTCTTGAGAACCGACTTCCACAAATAAACCGTGTAACCCCGTTATCGCTGCCATCAGCACTAGGATTGGCTTTGTCCATGACAAGAGAGTGAAACTTTCTCTGTATTTTTGTGACCGGGAAGGAGTGAAGTAGGAGATAACAGTTACAGGTTGAACCAAAGAAACATTTTGAGCGTAATATGGGGTTTAGTGGGTACCAATATTTAACAGGAACGTGGGAGCGGGAAAGTTCGTGCAGCGGCCACTCTTTAACCATGTCAGACTACTTTTTTTCAAAACAAAACAACAGGTAATTATTTTTTTCCTCAAATATCTGGAAATTTGTATCTCTACTTTTATGACTAAATAAAATAATGTATTTTGATCAAATATATTATTGCGACGATATTTTTACTGTTCAAAATAGTCTTAGACGACATTAATGTAAAACTAATGCGTAAGAATGAGTAAGTACTAATTTTTAGCTTGGTTGTAATTGTTACGAGAATTTTTTAATATGTTTTTAATAATATAGTATACGAGTAGATTTGATGATCAAATTTTTAATGTATTTTGAATAATATAGTATTCAACCAGATTTGATGATCCAAAGTACATAACACATGTAGGATTTATAGAGATCTTTGTCCATCATAGTAGTTGTCATAGTAAATGATTGTCTTATGCAACAATTATAAAATTAATTAACAAATAGATCATGAAAATAAATAATTAACATGTGAATATCTTATATTATCCCACATTTCACATATTTGGAAAATGAGAAATTTTTAACATTCTCTCAATTTGCTGCATTTATCTCATTATCAAATCATATAAGAAACTAAATGCAAGGATTATGGTGACAGATACTCCAAAAGTGTGTATCACAATATATCACGTCTTTTATCAAATACTCTTAACTATAACAAATAAATCATAAGTTTATTCTGGGTCAAACAAAATTTTTCAAAATAAATAAATATGTACAACAAAAAAATAAGAAAAACTAAATAAGAGTTTTATCAAAAAATAAAAAATAATGATTGTCACAACATGGAACCAATTCCCATTCGGGATTTAGTTGATCAGCAAAATATAAAGTACTAAGTACTTCATCATTTATTAATTGTTTGATTCTCTTAATGAATATATGTTCCGATCTCTGGTGCCATAACATTAGAGAATTTCTCATTCACAACACATTCTTTAACCTAGCAGAAACATTCATTGAACTATAAACAGTGTAATTTGTAATTTAATGGAGTAAAGACTATCACATAGTTCATAGAAACCAACAACTTTTGATTTATTCAACAAAGTAAAACCATATTCCATGAAATTAAAAGAAACACCTAAAGGTGCAAATCACAAAATGAAAATTAAGTTTTTACCAAAACTAGGAACATAAAAATCCTTTTTTAAACACAAAATAAAACCACTACTAAAAATCAAATTGCATGTCCAAAAACCTCTATATGTGAATTCAACTTGCTTCTTAAATAGATGCAATGTTCACTTCCCATTGGTTTCCTTAGGTTTTGCGTACCCTATATCTTATTACAAACATATATTATAGTTTCAAAATAAATCCACCATGTGCGATGATTAATGCTAGTCATATTAGATTCATAACAAAAAAAAAACAAAATAATTACCTTTCTTCATTAGCCAACTTTTAAACTTTATGTAAGAGAGGTTAATAAGCTTAAATACCAAGTAATTATCAAGCTTATTATAATCCTTCTTCATGTGTCCCTCCTTTTAAAAAAACACATGGACTCTTTCTTTATAAATGGCTGACATATTTCCCTTTTGATTAACCTGATTCTTCTTATACTTAAGAGAATAAGTCAAGTTCACCTTTTGACCTTCCTTCATTGGCAACCTTTCCTCTTCTTAAACACACATGGTCACTAATTCATTAATAGATCACTTATCCTTATATGTGTTATGAGCAATTTTAAAAGGAGCATATTGATGAAGTAAAATATACAAAATATAATATACTAGAAGAAATTAGACATGGTAACCTGTAAGACCTTTAGTTGAGCCACAATGTCCCTTATGTGTATGATGATCACACCCTCCCTTAATCTCGTAGTGAGCTTTAAGGATGAAAAATTCATGATAATAATATTGATAAGAGATTTATCAGATGTGACCAATTGTTCATCAATAACCTCTAGCAAATCTCTCACATTGTCATGCTGATCAATAAAAACTCAAATCCTAGCAGAAAAGTTGGTCTTTATTAATGTCAACAATTTAACCACTCCCACTTTTTCGTAGAGAACAACAACATAAAGTATTACTCTTAGTAATAACGATGATTTTAGGTTTCTAATAGCATAATTATCCCATTTTTAGTTTGGGTATACAATAATGGATATCAGAAACATTCACAAATTTAGAAGTTGCAAAATTTGTTTAAAAATAGATGTCGATTATCATAATTTGAGACTATAACAAAATAATGTTTTGCCAATGCAAATATGTCTTAATAATCAATTTAGTGACATAAAATTTGTTTGTGGGTCAAAGTCATACTCAATTAGATTCACTAACCAAATGATAAAACTATTATGTTTAACGATGCAAACATGTCTTAATGAATGAATCTAGTGACATAAAACTTGATTGTGGACTAAAATCTTACTTAATTAGACTCACATCACCAAATGATAAAACTATTATATTATTATGTTTTACTTATGTTTTACCGATGTAAACACGTGTCTTAATGAATAAATCAAGTAACATAAAATTTGTTTGTGGGCTAAAGTCTCACTCAATTAGACTTATCTACCCAAATTAAAACTAGTAGACTATGTTCTTTTTTCAATTACTATGGGAAATTTGAGAAATATAATCCAATACATCCTAATTAATCATATAGATGGAAGAAGATTCCTATGGATAAAAATTCATCGCATCACATATAATTACTTACAACTAATGTTTATTACGTGATTATAAATATCAATTAATCAGAGATGCTCTGACCTTGCTTTAGTTCATTCAACATATTTCCACCATTTAAACATTTAAAATAAATATTTGTATCAACATTATTCATATTGCAACCAAATAAACAATAATATTCCCGTATATAAATTAATCATACAACATATCATTTATGTTATCCTCATCTAATGGTGTATGGTGTAGTAACATATAAATGCAAGAAGATTCCTTTGCGTAAAAATTCATCACATCATATGTAATTAATTATAATTAATGTTTATTACGTCATTATAAATATCAATCAATCGAATATGTTGTGGTCACTCTCTAATCCATTAGAAATATATCCACCATTCAAACATTAAAAATAAATATTTGCATCATCAACATTATTTATAATGCAACCAAAATAAATTATAATAATATTCACACATGTAAAGTAATCATACAACATATAATTTATATTATCTCCTCTTATAGTGCAGTAAAGCAACGAGAGTCCAATCAAGAGAAAGAAAAGGTGAGGAAGGAAAAAAGGGCCTATCGACTGGATTACTAGACTGCCTTGCTTGCTTGCCTGCCATGGTACACTTCTAATATGAGTTACATATATATTCCACCAACATCAATAACGTCTTTCATAGCTGATTCAAGAACAACCATTCTTATTCTTTATTCTCCCAGGGATCAGAAAAGGCTAGACACTAAGGCTACAAAACTAGGCTATGAAAGCAGAGAGAATTCAAACTCTCACAAAATAATTATGCCAAACCAATACTCTATTATTGGTTTCATACAAAAACATATATTACATACAAAAACTTATAGTACGTAGAAAATCTATAATACATACAAAAAAATATATATTACATAAAAAAACCTATAGCACTTAGAAAATCGTATGTATTACTTAACCATCACACCATATAATAATTCACATTAAGATATAGATATAAAATTAGTTATATACTCCTCGTTATTTTAACAAAATAAAATGTACATTTTTAATGTGTTTTTTCCTTTCAAACCCTTACCATCTAAACTTTAATATATCATATACAGTAGAAGAGAGATTTGATTACCAAATCACATAGCACGTGTGAAATTTATAGAGATTGTTTTTTCATCATCACATAATAGGTGCCATAATAAATTGTTAATAATTATATGATATTACAATCTCAAAATGTATTCAACAATTATAACATTGATAGACAAATGGATCACATCTATGAAAAATAATTGATCTTGTGAATATCTTATATTATTTCAGATATTAGACAAATCACATATTTAAAAAATTTCCAACATGTAAATTATTTTTTAATTTTATTTATTGTATAAGTTTTTTTTATAGTTTTTTTTATTTATATAACTAATACATATATTATTTTCTATTTTATTTGAATTTCTTTTAGTTTTATTTAAAATTTAAATATTTAATTTAAATTATTTTTCCTTTATTATATATTTTTTATAATTTTAAATTTAAATTAACTTTAATATAAGTTATTAAAATAATATTAAAAGTAAAAATAAAATATAATTAAAAAAATAAAATTTAAATTAAATAATATATATATATATATATATATATATATATATATATATATATATATATATATATATATATATATATATATATCTTTTTGGAAGTACAAATTCTTTGTTAGATGTCAATATCCGGAAGCATCTTTATTGGAAGTTGATATTCGGATGTAATTTGGAGGTATGATCTGCGTTATTGTGATTAAATGATCAAAGAATAATTTTAGAATTTGAAATTTTGTTGGAGGTGGAGAAGAAATCTCGGAGGTGCAGAAAGAAATCACCAAACCATAATTGTGTTCCGGGCCCATATAGAGTTAGCCCAATAGCATAAACCCACAACATGTTTTACAGGAGGAGTGTTTGGTTAAACCCTTGCAGTGGTTCACCTTCGAATGTTGTTGCCGGAAATGAATTCAGTGGCGGTGAGACTTGCGAAGCATCTCCGAGTCTCTAGTCTGACCTCATCTTCTCTCGGTGCGTTTCTTTCTTTCATTTTTCTTCGTAACCTATAACATAAATAAATGTGTTCTGCTCTGTGTCTATGTGTTCGGTCCAATCGTCTAAAGTAGCACCTCGTTCACTAAATATGTATGCGTTGGTTATTTTCTTTTGTTCAATGGAGAATTTCGTCGAACACTTGCTGGCTAAGATTATATTTTATTGTCGTTGACACAAGAACATATTACATACGTGTGCATAGCCAGATGTGTGATGCTTAGCTGTAGCTTTGTTCGTGAATAAATCAGGTGGTGTGACGAGAAGCGGAACGTTATGGTACTCGACGTCTCCATCTGGAGGTGAAGATGATCAGCCTTCACATGATAATGGTGAACCGAAGAACGAAGAATTAGATGAAGGGTTTGATGAGCTTCTTGATGGAAGGCCCGAGCTACAACTGCAAGGTGTGGATCCCAAAAGGGGTTGGGGATTTCGGGGTGTGCACAAGGTACTAAATGTTGTTGATTGATGGATTATTATTGTTAACGTCTGTAGGGTGGAATTTTGATTTGTGAACTCAACTTATGACCGAGTAAATGTTTTTGCAATATAAGGATTTAAGAGGGTTGTAGTTTTTATTTATTTATTATCATAACGAGTAGTTTTACAAGTTTGTATGGATTGGATTTATTCTGGACAATGGTCATGCTGGCCAATAGAAAGACATCACTACAATGCTACTTTAAACAGAAGAAAGATTAGAGAACAAGATTTACGTTTTGCTGATGTTTAAAGTGACAATTTATGTAATATTTGCATGTTGCACCGGACAAATAATTTGACCAACGTGGTAGTCATTTTAAGCAGGCAATTATTTGTGGCAAAGTTGGTCAGGCCCCTGTACAGAAGATATTGAGGAATGGTAAAAATGTAACCATCTTTACAGTTGGGACAGGGGGCATGTTTGATCAGAGAATTGGACCAAAGGATTTGCCAAAGCCTGCTCAATGGCATCGGATTGCTGTGCATAATGACATGCTGGGGGCCTATTCAGTACAAAAACTCTTTAAAAAGTAAGTGATTGTACGAAAGAATATTTTATTTTAATTGTGTAAATGCTCCGGACTCATTCTTGAAGTTTTAATGCAGCTCTTCAGTCTATATTGAAGGTGACATTGAAACTAGAGTTTATAATGATAGCATCAATGGTGAAGTTAAAAGCATTCCAGAGATATGTGTTCGCCGTGATGGTATGACTACTTGTATGAATTCTGTTTCTCATAGATTTTCTGAAAGACAAACTGACATTAAGTTATCTCTTGTGGATACTGGACATTATATAGGCTCCTTAATGCCTGCTACTAGGTTAGAAGCGTTGACAACATTTATTTGTGCATTAACTTTCTTCTACCTTCTCAGGGGATATTAAATTTGAGTTCAATTTAAAAGCCAAAGGGATTTTTTTTTTTCTTGGGGAAAAGATGGTTACTATCCGAAACCTAAGCTGAACCCAATTTGGACGAGCTCCTTGTCATCAATGTTATCTTAATCATTGTAGAACCATTGTTTCATTATCTTCAAACCTAAGCTTATTTAATTTATGGACAACATGCTTTGTTGCAATTTTCTGCAATAGAACTTCTGTTTTGAAAGGCCAAGTATGTTTTCTTTGCATGGAAAGGAAGATTTTATCTTTGTTTAAAAGGAGACAGCGAGTCGTACTTTTCTCTTTTTACTTTTAGGGTTGAAGGATTCTAAACTCACTGAAATTGATGCTATTTTTTTTTTTCATTTCTTAACTTTTCAAACTTCTTGTTGGCATATTGTCACTTTCTATGTTATCTTTAGGGAGAATTCGCCTCATCAAGAGTGGAGAGAGCATTGACAAAACTTCCTTGGATGAATTGCGTAAGTCCTTTTAACTGTAGATGCAAATAATGATATGTTGGAAATAGTTGTTTCTTCACAATTGCTGTTCGTCAACTATTCGAGTTCAACTTATTGAATGCTCAATGAAGCTTTGTTTGGTTTTTAATGAAATAAACCATCTTAAGCTCGAGATTGAATTCAATTATTAGAATGTGTCAAGTATCTTTACAAACTCGACATTAACAACATGTGAATAACTTGTTTATTTGAATTGATGATGGAGATTTACTAGCCTTTATTTTTTATATTTCATTATGGAAATCAGCTGATTTTTTATTGAGCATTAGTTTTTAAGTTTTTTGTTTTTGCATGTTGGGAATTTTCAATTTAATGGATTATGAAAATGTACTAGTCTACAATATGTTTGGATTCCATGCTACATTTTGAGCATATGTCTCTATTTGTAGATTATCATCTAATATTTAACATCTTTACTAAATACTAAATTGATGAAGTTGTAAAATAATTTAAGAAAAAAAATCATAAAAATCAGTTGTAATAAGCCAGGCGAGGCAATTTCGAACTTTATTTCAAACTAGAATAACTATTTTTTTTTTCACAAGCCATACTTGAACTTCGAATAACTAGGCTAGACTTGGCTTATTTAATCCGTAATCACAACGACGTTGCTTTTAACTTTAAGATCGAAGTTTGTTTATTGACTGGGGTTTATACCTGACAATAATAAATATATGCTTGCAGGTGAAGGGTTTTTTTAGAGGAAATTTGACCATCTAACGGAAGCATCTACTTCTGTAAGAATCTTAGCCTTCTGAAGCACCATTTGTAATGAATAATGAATGCTTTAGTAGGATTTAATTTTTTCCGATATATTGTTTAGCATTCTGAATTTTAGTTTCCCATGGTTATTTTCTTATACATGGGAGAGGTGTAGAAGAACTTATTTGTGGTGGCCATTATTTTATTTTGGTTATGAATATTGCTAATCCACTAAAAATTTGGAAATATATACATCTACTTCTTAAAGTTTGCTTATATTTGAAATGACAGCCTATTTAAGCATTTTCCAGACTAATACGGGTCATTCATGTTCAGTGAGAAAAAAATTTGTTTAAATTTCGCGATTGGTATCTTAGAAATGTAATACTTCGTTATTTCTTGAGTGGTATCGTATCATGTACCTGAGAAATGTAGAGAAAGTGGCATCCACCAAGATTGAATTGCAAAAGATGTAATAATAAAATGGGATCGAAATTGAACACATGTACTTTTATTAATAGAACTGCTTCAAATACTCCTAGAATATTGCTAAACTCCGGAATTTTTATTTTCGTAGTACCTTAATTTTTCAGCAAAGCAATATAAGTGGATATTCCTTTATTTTATTTAAATGCATTATAGACTGACAGGAGGTCGATCAAAATTCTATTATGACTGGTATTTCTGCCACGGACTACGCATCCGTCAAGCACTGAAGAACTTGGCATTTCCTCTACGAGTACGTGTGAAAGCCAAAATTATGCATGACTAAAATTTAAGAAATTTAAGCATTTTGTACATTATTTCTATTAAGAAATCATGATGTTTTCCTTGTGCTACATAATAGGGTTCTGCTTCTAGAACGGAAAATACATTAGCATTTTCTTTAATTGTGTTTAAGCTATGCTAACTTTTCCATTAACCAAATTGACGGTGCCAGCCCTGCAGTGTAGGACGGTATCATACCCGGAGCTAATGTATTTCGTGAAACTCTGTCATAGCAAATACTAAAATGCAGGAGACAGGTTTGTTTATTACCTGCTTGTAACAATCCAAATCCAGCACTACTTTTTTGTCCACAATTAAAACCTTATTGTAGACGAGTTATTTATTGACTATAATTTATTTCTTCCAATATACTTCATTTCATTGGTTAGTGGCAGAAAGGTTTAGTTAAATGCTTTTCATAACGAGATTCCATTAAGATTGAATTTTACGTAATTCTATAATTTTAATAAATCTTATTTGAAAGTAAAGTATATTATAGGATGAAGAATCTCTAATATAAGTCATAAAGTCTTATTTTAATTTGATTGTGCTCCCCTTCTCATATCATTTTTAAGATTTTCTTGTAAACAATGTCTACAGTTTTTTGCGATTAATGAAAAATGTTTTTACAATTAATAAATTTGACAACTATTTATTAAAATGAAAAATAATCATTATAACAGGCAAGTAAAATTGTAATAAACTACATATAAAAATATCTTACTTTTTTATTAGTTATTACAACAACTATAAAAAATTTATAGGTAGTTTCTTATAGATAATGGAAACTACAAATTTAGTTAATAAAGATAAAGATTCGAAGGTTAAAAAGAAGTAAAAAATGTGTAAAAAAGACAGTAACAGTAATCAATCTTCATTCTCAATTGATATAAATAATTAAATATCCCTTTTTTTTTAAGTTTCAAGGTCCCATGTTTGAGTTTTGAATTTAAGATCTTCATGTTTTATGGAGGGTTTAGGAGTCTCTTAAACTTTTTTATGACAGAAGCTGAGAATAATCTTGTTGTCTAAGAGTTACACATAAAGAAGCAAATAATCGTAGACAACTCCACAAAGACGTAACCATGAAATTGTCAATTAATTTTACAAGCCGTTAGTATCAAACTATCAGAAGTTATCTACTAGGCATCGTTGTTTGTTCTGTCAGTCAGTCCAACAGCAGAGCACACACACCAAAAACAAACTTGCAACAACCTCGAATAGACCTGATCTCAACCTCATTCTTACACACCTTTTGGACAATCACCACTCAAATAAGCAAGCATGCTCACACTGCCAGCGAAGAATTATACTAATATTTACTATGTTTACTAGAATACTGTATTACTATGCTGTTTCTGAGGGACTGCTAGACCTTTTTCCTTCCATGGCATCTTTCTTCTTCTGACAGTTTGTGCAGAGGAACGGACCTTCCCATGGCTTAGATACTGGAGAAAAAAATGAGCCAGTGTTCATTGGTAAACCATCTCCAGAGGGTTGATCAGCTTGGCAAACCGCACAGCGGAACATTCCAGAATTCGTACTTGATGGAAAATCCTTACCCAATCTGCATTTTAAGAAAACAGACTTTAAGAAAAGAAACAATTTTGTTCTCACTTTCCTCCACGCAGGTGACAAGGTAAAGCGATTGTTCAACTTGAAACGGTATCATGCAAATATAAGTTTAGTATTTACAGTCCTAGTTACCTTTCTGTAAGCATAGCAGAACCCTCTTCAAATAATTCCTCCACAACACCTACAGCAGAAAGCTTATTGGTACTTTTGTTTGCAGAGTTTTGGGATTTCTTTCCAAATAAAAGGGAAGTTAGCATATTATGTTTCTTTGTTGGAATTGTTGGTAATACAGGATGATCTGATGGGATAATATCTACAACGAGGCAAGTTGTATCATCCTTCAGTCCCCTTGACCTTAAAGCTTCCTGTTAAAAAAAAAAGTTAAAACACAGCATTGAGTAGAGAATATAATGGCTCACCCTTCCTGAAAAAAATAGCAAGATTCCCTAAATTAATCATCACCTTGACAACCATCTTTGCAGCAAGCTCAGCAGGTAGACCCCGGCATGACTTGGCAGCCGTTTCAGAAGATAAAGCATCCCAAATGCCATCAGAAGCTATAATAAGTCTTCCACCAGCTTTTGAAAGCTGGCAAACCAATAAGAGAACATCGTTACAATTGAAATTTAGAACCAAACACATCCACATAAAACTGATCAATCATCAACAAACTAAGACTATAAAATAAAACCAGCTAACCTTCACTTGCTTCACGTGTGGTATTGGCACAATAAATTCTCCAACATCCGTGTCACCGATCGATCTAGAAAGGCACAATCCACCAGGCCAGCAGCGAAGAGGCCCAACCTATAAAATATATGAAGAAACCAAAACAGTCTTGTTAAAAATTCACTGATCAGAAAGGAATATGAAGGTTACTATATACCTCATTGCCTCCAAAAACGTTCAGTCTTCCTACTTCACCACCACTGGCAGTAATGCGTTCCCTCTCTTCTGCATTTTCTTCCAATCTGTGATCAACTGTCAAGAGAGAAACGGCACCTCCCTGTGTATCTAATATGCAACGCGAATCCCCGACGGATGCAACAGTAACAGTCCATCCATCAATCAGAACAAATGTAGCTGTCGTTCCAGAAGTTTCCCCTGAAGGTGAAATTAAAAAGGTTGGGAAAAGTGCGCTTGGTGAAGAACTTCAACTGGGATGCAAAGAAAATTCTGAAAATGTACCTTTCTTCTGAAACTCTATGTCTGTTTTCACAAAAGCAACAACCAGAGCTCGAGGCAGAGCTTGAAGCCACTCATCCCTACTGATATCTTGCGGTATTGCACTCAAAACATTACTTAGTATGTTTTCCTTCGCAAAAATAGCAGCAGATATACCATTATGTCCATCAAAGATCTGCCAATCAAGAATTCCTTATGGATATCATAACCATTGTGGGAATAAATTGACGCTCCACTTGATCACTGAGAAAAATATAGGAGAAGAAAGAAAACATACACTTCAATTCTCATTTATTTACTAAACCTGAGAAACAAACATGTTTCCAATCTGCATAACCGTATCACTGATTACTAATTCAGCCTTATGTTAGGCTATATTCTCATCTCTTATTATTCAGATAATCTATCCAGAACATTTCACCAAAACCAAAAAAAGGACGCTAATCATATGTAAAGTAAATACAAAACCAAGAAAATGAATAATACCGCAAAGACAGAAAAAAGTGTTGATGAATCCCCAGGAATTCTCTGGCAATCCGTCTTGATTAGAAAATAATCTTCTCCTTTCTTTGCCAAGCCAGCTTGCCCATACTTCACAAAAGGCTTTTCAATTTTTCCATTTCGTAGCTCCCGACCAATCAGGGTTGCCAGTGGGACAGGTGGCTGCTTCATATTAGATAATTCAGTCCTACTCATCTTACTTCAAAATTAAACATTTCTGGAACCCCGGTGAAGAAATCCTAACCATCCACACAAAATTCGAAAACAAGAATAAAAGACATAATAAGATTCATGATCAACAATGAAAAGAAATCCCAAAGACTCAATCATCCCAAGCAGATCTACATGCTTTTAGGATGTCAGTAATATTATTTACCAACACAATTCTCACACACACAATAGGCAGCGATAGAGACCACACTGTTTATGCTCAAAGTAAGATCCATTTAATATTTTAATTTAAACTTCCCCTACTCAGTAAACACATGGAGCAAAGAATCTGGAAGTGTAGAACAGATCCTAGATAAATTGCATTTTACAATAAAACACCACAGAGAACTTCCTTCCGAAAACCAAATAAACCCATAAAATTTCAAAAGGTAGGAAGCAAATTCCCAACAAATTCCAGAACCCAGAAATTGAACAATTAACTCACAAATAATTAGGTATTCGAGAATATGCATATCCACCAAACTAGGATGCTGCGTTTCAAAGGAAAATAAAGTGAAATAGTGAGTGTGTGGGAAAAGCAACACTCACAGTCGAAAAGTGGAGATGGGAGATTCAGCATTTGGAGGAAAATATGATAAACCCTAGTAGGTGTGAGTGTGGATGGAGGCACCACGAACTCAGGGAGTGAGAAAGAGGAGAAAAGGAGAGATCTTGCTCTGTTATTTGATTGGTAGAGAAAAGTTTCTAGACAGAGGAAACGCGTAGAGAGAACCAAATCACTGTTTTCCTCCCAAATCTAAACCTCAATTTTTTGTTAGTTCACAACATGAAACGCAACGCCGTATCCATAAAATTACACCAATACCCCTCTGTCTCAGAATAATTCTGTAACAGCTCAGATAAATTTATTAAAACACAAAAGCACACAACAGAAACTAAAGATTTTTTAAATTACTAATGAAATTTATAATGAGAAGGATATTTGTGTAAATAGCATTTTTCTATATTTATTTAAAAACAGGGTTAATTTTTCAATGTCCCTATCTTGATTTTTGGAAGCAAAGATTTGTCTAACCAAACCATGTTTCCCTGTCACTGTCATTGCGCAAAAACGTCAACCTCTGCCCTTTAATCACGTTGTTTCATTCAATTTTTAATTAAGAAAATAAAAAAGTTCATCGCCAATGAGTAAATCTGATTTTTTAATGTATTTTTTATTTTTTCCTTTTGTGTGAGGATTTTTTTTATATGTAATTTGGTAATTGATATTTTCTCAAGAAGGTATGCAACAAAATCACGCGTGTGATTCGTCCCTGTCTGATTTTAGAAGCAATAATATAAGAGAAGGCTCAAAATTAGAAAAGTAATAAAGCATAAAATATAAAAAATATCAGTGTCAAGTTTTTTCTAAAATAATAATAATAATAACACGTCTCTTTGGTGATAGATAAGAGTAGTTATCTTAAAATAAAATAAATAAATATAGCATTTATGGAGTTAGATTAATATTAAAGAAATAACATAATATAATTTAATTAATTGGAAACAACTTTTTTTCTAATTTTCTGAGCTGTACTTGAATTGGCACGCTTAGTATATAAGAAGCTGGCATGAGTCTACTCAAAAGAAAGATTTATAAAACCAAAAGTCAAAACATTGGTGACAACATTATCGTGATTTACTTTCCTATTTCCAAGTATGTTTTTGCTATCATTGTCTCAACAAATTTAGGTGATTATTAACGGGTCCATTCAGGTTATTGAATAAAGTGTGTTACATATTATAATGTTCAATTTCATTTAGGAAAAATAATTTAGACAAATATTAGTTAGCAACCTTTTTTTTCACTCCCTCTGCTTTATAATGTTCGGTAAAAATTCATATGGAAGGGACGTTAATTATTATTTTTTTTTTATACAAATATTGCAGTTACGTTCAGAAGAGTAGAAAAAAAAATGTTTATAAGAGTCTATGACTTTATCTGTTAATTTCAAATTACTTTAATATAAGTTAATAAAATAGTTTTATATTTAATTGAGTCATTTTTATGATCAAATTTATTTGATATGAGTAATTTATTACTATGTTTATCTAAATGAATTGTTTATATAGATGGAATATCGGGGGAGATTATGTTATGCTTTCATAATTTGGTGTGGAAGGAAAAAAAAAAAAAATCTAAAACAGTGTGCGATTATATGTGTTTTTCTTTTTTCATTTTTATTTATCAAACAATAAATAAATTATTTTTTTTTTATTCTTTTTCTTTCTAAAATAGCTTCCGACATGCATCATGGTGCTATTTTAGTACTGTAGTTTATTATTTGTAGTTTATTATTTGATGTGATTTATAATGAATCGCAATATTGTCTTGTTTGAAGGATTTTTCAATAAAATTTATTTACGCTGCATTTTTTTCAGACAAAAAAAATTGCCGAATTCTAAGTTTTTTTTTTAATTTGTTCAAATATAGTTTTAAAGTTATCTTTATATATACAATGAAATAATATATTACTTTAGCTGATAAAATGGATAATATATCATTTGTTTTTCAATGAGAAAATTTTCAATTAATATGTTTTACATCCATAACAAATCATCAATAGAACAAAATATCAATATTCAAAATTTTAATTAATCATGAAAATTATGTTTTCTTCCTATTTCTTTTAAGAAAGTTCAATTTCTTAATTATATATAAGGTTAACCCTAAAATTAGTTTTAGATAAAACATGTTAAAAACTAATATTTTTTAACTTTAAAACACTTCATTAGTTGTTTAATCTTAACGATATTAAATAATTTAATTATTTTAATGTGAAGTGATAAACAATAAAATGTTTTATAAAATGATAGAGAAACATAATTTTTAAAATGTTAAACATTAGAATATGGGAGTTGTCTTGTATGAATGAGAAATTTAAGAAGTTATTATTATATACAGAGAAATGTGATGGTGACGTGGCCACGTGGTGTAGGTATCCTGCGGTTACCAGCTGGAAAGGCTATTATCTGTCGCCCACACAATAACTTGATATTGTTGGGCCCACAATATTGGGCCCACTTTCATTTCCTTTTTCTTTTGGACACCCTTGTTGACTTTTTATAAAATTATAATATTATAATCACAATAAATAAATAAAATTAGACATAGCACTTCCAAATTATGCAGATATTTTTATATGATCTCCACCCACCCAGTATCACGTTATCTTGTATACTTCCTCAATTTGACATAAAGATAAAGAATATAATAATGTTTGATTTTTTATAAAGATATTATGCAATTTTTAGTAGTTTTATTGTTTATTTATTAAATGTATTTAATCATTTAATTTTGTTAAAATATATATTTTTTTGTAATGAGAATGAGTTATAGAAATATTTTTTTTATTTTTTAAAATTACAATTTTCTCTAAACTTTCTTTGCAGTTGAATAAATGAGTTGTGGTACCAAAATATATTTTTGAAGGAAGTAATAAGTATCAAATCAAGAGAGTTTCGATTAATTTCTAACCAGAATGAATATATAATTTTCATTTTTTATTCTACTTGGTTTTTTTATGATTGTGAATAAGGAGATGTGTTATTTATATATAATTAAACTTTAGAAAAATTAATAATTTATAACATGTTTAAACATACTTTTTGAATTGATTTTATTTTAAATTGTTTTATTTTTTTAAAAAAATTGTTTAACAAAACATTTCAATTTTATTAAACTTTATTTTTCTAGTTTTGGTAAAGTCTGCTGCCAACTGTAAAATAATTACGTAAATATTAAAAATTAGTAATAATTAAAATATATTAATATTAATTATCTTTTTAGTCAGTATTCATTAATGTTATTTTTCAATTAAAGTTCATGAAAATTTTATCCATTTAACAGTAATAAAGAAAAAAATTTGACTGAGTATCATCAATCAAAATTCTTTTGTAGTTTATATCGAGCTTAGGCTGACATTAGTCGGAGTTATTTTTACAATTATGGTTCAAGTTTTCTCGCTAGTTTTCCTATCAATGTTGGTTCAGAATATCTCCTAGCTAACACTAGTAAAAGAAATCGTAAAAAAAAATAATACTAGTTAGTATTGGACAAATATTTTCTAAGTCAACATTATAGAACAAATCTTACTTAGCAAATTATTGAAAAAAAAATCATTGATGTGCTGGTAAACAAAATAATCACTCCATAATTTTTTTCTTCTATTAAGTAAAGAAATTAAGACAGGATAATTTTAACCTATGTTGTATAGAGAATAAATTTAATTAATATTAATTAAAAAGAAGTTGACAAACATTAATTAAAAATAACTTCTATTTGTAACTATGTATAAATAGTTAAGAATAATAATGGTCTCAACAGATTATATTCAATTATTTTATTATTAGAAGTTAGACTATAAAAACTATAATCTTTCTATAATTTTTTTAAAATTTTTTATTTGTCTTTTCTTTATATTTTTGACTTTATCCTTTATTTGTTTGAAGATCAAAATACGTTATAGGACTATTGACATAGAAGTCTATAATCCTATTCTATCAAAATCTTTAATAGAGTAAGCTCATATATTACTATTTTTTTAGTCTTGTTAGTAGATATGTTGCAAGTGAGGGCACAAGAATTTAAATGTGATGTTAAAAGTCTCAAGATAAATATATGTTAAGTTAGGATTGTAAAAATTATCCGTGTACTAGTAGAAAATTTTTTGTAAGGTAGACCCTGTTGAAACACTTTTTAAGTTAAAGTATTTATTCAAGTAAGGGAAGCTAGTAAATTATAATAGAACTAGTTGAATTTGCCTGGTTATGAGAAACATGGTTTGATTGATAGAAAAATTGATAATTATAAAGGTATGAGATAGTAGGAATTGTGTGATGATAATTTATTGTCTATTTAAAATTGGTTTGTATGGTGTAAAGCTAGTATATAATACAAAATTTATATGAAAACACAATTATCACAATCATATAAACTACAAATAAATAGGATAAGCTAATATATAATAATATTATAAATTGTTTCGGGCGTAGGAATTAAGCGTCTTTCTAATTAATTGTAAGTTGATGTAAGTTGCACTCATTTACCAATAAAGATATTTATTCGGTCCAAACTGGTTGGTAGCACTTGCTAAAAAATATTTCGACGCTCAAGTTAGTTAAGTATTGAATGGTCAAACAGATTAAAACAGTCTTAAATGCGTATTAAATATACTAAGAACCATACTTTTGACATCTATTTATAATATTCTTCTATGAGCTTTGATTAGAGACAACCTAATAATGACCCAATCCCTCTTCATCATGTCTATTGTCTTGCTTGATATAACTACTTACTTAATTTATTAGTTTGGTTTGGGAAGACTTCATTGTTCAGTTTCCATGGTGATGGAATTAACGGTTCTGCTTGAACCCACCAGACCATGCGGCTACCGTGGTGATGGTGTCAACGAAACATTACCATGGTGGTGGTCTTAATAAAACATGTTTTGATTTACGTAAATTTAATAAAATATATTATAATTCACTAACCGTGTAATTACCATGATGATGGTCTTAAATGAATATTTTAATTCACTAAACCGTAGTTGATATTTCCACGGATACCTTTCACTTTACTGGTACCTACAATACATAACTTAATATAAAATACGAAATTGATTGATAAATTATCTCATTCACTTTCTACCAAAGATAACTTATATAATTACAAAACTTTAAATACATAAGATTAACACTTATCAATTTTTTTTCATAGAATACTCTGTTACTGATTTATTTATGTTGAAATAAACTTATATGCTTGGAATTTGATTAATATGGTAACCTACTTATGACAAAATAGTTAATTAGATATCCATCAAGTCTATACAAATGTTCACCGATGACATGAACTCTGTATATTTTCACTTCATAGACCAAAATCCCAACTTATTTTTACTAGATAAATGTGTAAAAGCGTAATTAAATCAATAAAAAATTAACTATAATATATATATATATATATATATATATATTATATAACTATTATTTTTCAAATTATATCACACGTTTATATTAAAATACAAAAGCATGCCGTTACAATATTGTTGTTAAGTTATATGAAAATTTATTATCTGATAATTAACATCTGTTATTTTATTTTAATTACTTATTTGAGGAATTGAGGAACTATAAAAATGGTTTTACTTTCAAACTTATTTTTTAATCTATAAAATTGTATACACTCTACATTTCTTTTCCACCTTTCAACGAAAGTTCTTTAGAAAATAACGAATTTTTCTAGATATTATAGGAATAAATTATATTGTATATGTTATGAAGATATAAGACTCCTTGTCATCATCTACTCTCACTAAACTATATTATTATCAAAAGATAATAATATTTTGACTCACTTTTATGTCATCACTATAATCACCCTTCAATTAGTTATTTCGATTTTGATTTTTTTTAGCGGTGTGATGTGATAATCTAAGGGTGATTGAAGTGATGAGTTAGAAGTTGGTCAAAATATCATTATCCATTAAAAAATACTTTATTAAAATGAAATGTGTATAATTTAAGGGGAAAATCTTACTCTTATTCTCCATCCCACTCCATTATTTGATATAGAGAGAGATTGAATTATTTTTGTAATTTTTAAAATTTCACCTCAATTTTTTAATTAAATCGTTTTATTTAAACTACATAAACACATGCGTTATTGTAAACATATTTTAAATATACATGATATTATATTAGTAGATAATGATATTATAATATTATTAAATTAGTATGCAAAATAAATTTATATTTATCAAAAAATAAAGTAAACTGAATGAAAAAAAAAAAATAAAAAAATAAATATAG
>Ga0214544_1002118_pt1 | contig 41840 bp, 27 predicted proteins | sample CNSS3metaG_FD_160074 | JGI IMG/M metagenome (GOLD analysis project Ga0214544, IMG submission 160074) | Root nodule microbial communities from cowpea collected in UCLA plant growth center, Los Angeles, California, USA - CNSS3 | ecosystem: Host-associated > Plants > Roots > Nodule | place: USA...
TATATATATATATATATAAAAGCCAATACCTTTATTTCCAATTAAATATTAATTGGGATTGGAATTCCATTTACGTAACCAATAAAATAAATAATTGTTTATATATTAAAACCAAAATAAATTATTACTGTTTATTAAAAATTATCACTTTTTATTATAATTTAATTGGGATATATATCCAAAAACACGTAACAGGAGCTTGGCATAACAACAGTAGATTGGCATGTGAATACAACTCTAATCCCAATTGGAATGTGAAATGTGTTTCTGCATCATCATCAAGGCCTTCAATTTTCAATACCAAAACCTGTAAATATGTTTGGCCATGGTAAACCTTATCTTTGAGCCTGAAAAATTACTATTCCTTTTCTCCATACATAGCCTTAGCAAGAAATCCAAGATCAAAAGAGAAAGAAAAACACAAAATCAACTAGCGCTTTAATGAAACCATTTGTTGCGTGGCTCATGCACCCACTACCGCAACAAAACTTGTTCGAACAACAACGCGACCACGAAGCAATTGTAGCACCATTTTTCTGCATTTTGTCACTGTTCAAACACAAACCAATGAGTTTCCAGCCACAATGAACCAAGACGAATCACCACGTTGAGCCATCACAATGCCTCATCGGACCTGCAAGCAGACCCACACAGAAGCGGTATTAAAAAACCAACATCGCGACTACATCGTGACTCTCGCCGACGACAAACCAGCACCGCGAGGTTATCGCGAACCACATCTACCACCAATGCTACATATATACGGTTGCTGCATATATATTTTTACAATTGCTACAACATGCCATATTCTATTTCATTTTCTTTATCAGATTTTGTTGCTACCATAAAATAAAAATGACCAAATATTATTTAAAAAAGCATGTATAAAAACTAAAGAAAATGGTGTAGGGTTTTCTCTTAAAAATCTACAAAACCTAGACGAGGGTTTTAGGAGACATGTTGCGTGGAAGAGAAGAGGGTGAGATGAGGAATCCAAGAGTGAGACGCGTAGGGTTGGGATTAGGAAATGAAAGATGAAGGTTACTACTAGAGGTAGGGGATGCTAACCTTGCTTTTCTCTTTACGTTTGCAGCTATGCATTTGTTTGAAATTTTGTAATTGTAACATGAAGTTAGTATAGGATGTGGGTGTTTTCATTTTGTTGGGTTACAACATTAGGAATATGCAGTGTTAGGAATATGATTTGGTCTAGTAATTCAAAACAAGTTGGTTACATTGGGTGGTGTATGATATTCGATTCTTCTTAATTTTGGTGGAGTTGTAAGTCAATGCATGGAACTTGAGGTTGTTTTCCTATTGGTGTTTCTTTCTTTCATAATGCATGCAGATCCACACGTGAACCTAATTGGTTCTTTTACTTATTTTCTCTTTGATATGTGGGACACTTTTGGGACATTTATGATTTAGTGTTGAAGGTGCAGACCATGGTTAGGTTGGAAGAAAAGTAACACTTTTTGACTTTCTTGTGGGGCCGTTTTGTATTCTTGCAATTTCATTTTACACTTTTAATTGGTTGGTGATGTTAGGTTGTTTTACCAAGGGGCCCACGGTGCAACTACAATTAAAGCTTAGTGGTTTTTAGTCCAATATTCTCTTTCTTTCCCCTGACGCTATTGTGCCTAGTTTTCTTTTATCAGTTTGCATAGGTTTTGGTTATCCAATTGCATGCATTTGTTTTGTTACTATGGGATTTGGGTTTTAAATACATAAAGGTGTGTTTTAATTTGTTGGTTCAATATGTAACACTTTTAGAGTAATAAACTTCAAATCTTTGATGGGACACTTGTTTTTACGTTAGCAATTTTTTTGGTGCAGCCATATTTCATTTTCTTTCTCTCATTTTGAACCCCCAACTTAATGGCTTGACCTACTCTTTCTTCTTTTCACAAAAGCATATTAACTTGCAGTGGTGGGCAGCTACATTTTGCATGAAATCTCACTTGTTTTCCTTGAAGTTTGCTTGTATTTTTATGGTGGATATAGGTGTATGGTTTAGTATGGATATAGGTGGATATAGATGTATGTTTAAGGTACAGGTTTCACAGGGTTCTTTACTTTGTAGTAGCAATCAAAGTTAGGTGCCATGCGGGGACGTAACGTTGTTGTAGAGTGAAGCTTTAGGATAGCCTTTGCCTTCTTTCTGATTTTTTTTCTTTCTTCAATAATATACTAGAATCCTATCACATGCATGTGTTGTTTGAATGTTAACCACGTAAAGGCAAGGGTTGTAGTTCACTATTGATTGATAGAATCCATTTAATAGTTTGGTTTTCTCTTATGTAGTACACTTTTATTTTGATGGGACCTACCATAATATTTTTCTTCTTTGTAAGATTTTGGGTTGCAGTACTTGTTTAAGTGGTTGTTTTTGTTCCTTTTAATGTTGGTTTCTTGCTTCCACTATTCCACTTGTTTAATGTTTTGAATCTTGCCATGCTCATATTTATGTGTGGTGTTCTATGTGAGATGTTTAGGATGGTATTTCTCGTATAAGCCTAATGTTTTCGAGAAAACTTGTTTACGTATCAATGTTTAATTGATTGTTGGACATGATAGACCCACCTGTGATTTTAAGTCTTTTCTTAAAACTTTTTGGTGAACGCATGGCTGACTTTGGGGTTTATTGATTTTTTTGAGATATCTACCTTGCATGGGGCATCTATTATTTTGCTTGGTTATATGTTGTATTTCAATTGTATGGTTATAGAATTAGAATTATTGCAAGATGTTTAGTTGGTTGTTCTTTCGTTGAGTTTGGAAATCACTCGTTGAATTCATTGTATAAATGTATTATTTGATAAGTTGATGGGTTTATATTATGGAACTTTATTTCCCATGCATGATATGGTGTTGAGTACTTTGTTGGCAATATGAAATTCTCATGTGTTGAGTGTAGGGAGTGTTTTGCCTTGCTTGAAAGCTTTTGTTGGAATGAAGTGTTGTGTGAGGTTTTCCATATCAAGGAACCCAGTGAAGACTTTTTTGCCTGTGTGGAGTAGTGGAAAGAGGTCATCTTCGCCTGTGTGAAGCAGTGGTAGAGGCTTGGTTCGAGTGTTGTACCCTCTCACTTGTCTAAAGCAGTTGGAATGGGAAAGATGTTTCACCTTATTTCGGCTTGTTGCGAGTATAGTGCCCGATGTGTGATGCATCAACGTTTTTACTCATAATTCCTTGACAAATAAGGGAGACAATCTGGCTGCGATAGTAGGACACATCGAACCATCTGTTCTAGGAAACTAGATGTTGTTGTGGGGTGAGAGGCCGCAAAAAACCAAAGCTTGATTATGATCACTATGTTTGGAGATTTTAGATGAATGTGATGCTATGTTTGGTTTGGTGTGATTGTTTGGATTTTGGTGTTTGTGTGTTCAAACCAAGGATTGATTGTGAACATAATGATTAACTGTACTTGAATGCGACGTTGAGTATCATTGGACATGTATTATTTATGAATTTCTTTTACTAATATAATTGTTTTTCGTTAGCTTACCCCTATTTGTTTGTTTGTGTGTTTGTTATATGCGTGATGATCATATAACGTGTGTGTTATAGGGAGCAGATGATATTGCAGATAATTTTCGCATGGAGTAGATTGATGAGAGGTTGGGATGAACTCAAGAGTTTTTATAATTTGTTTAGTTGTTTTAAATCAGATACTAAAGTATATGTAATTTTCTTTTGTTCGTATTTGTTATTTAAATTTTTTAAACAAATTGACATTTTTAATTGCCTAATTTAAATTAAATTATAAATTTTTTAATAGTACATTTTCAATAATAATCCCTTTTCGCTAAAGGCAACAATTTTCTAACTATTTGTGACATCCAAAAATTGGGGTGTTATAGTTGCAATCATCTTCTCAGCGAAACGAAGAATAACGCACACTCAAAAACGCAGATGATGCTTGTACAACACTCAAAAACCTAAATACCATCCCAAAAATATAACAGAAAATGCAACCCTAAGATCTGGTAGCACTCACATGCTTATGGTTTATGCAATACAAAAACAAACCCAACTACAAAGTCTCACGGGAAACTTGAAATATTAAACACCATGCATTCCACATCAGTAATGGTTATATATAGTAGAAACGAAACTACACAACACTCTTCATCTTTCAACAACACATGTTTTTCAAAGTTTCAAACATCAATCAATACACACATAAACAGAATACAAACAAAAAGAGAGAAAAACAAGGTGAACTTTCCTTACACATGCATGCTTTTCCCGTTTCATCCTTCAAACAAACAACAATAAGACAAGAGAAAAAAGCAAGGTTGGCAATATTCTCCACTTTAATTATATTTTTCTTAGTTGTTGTAATATTTTAAATCACAATTCAAAAGATAGAAGAAAAAAAATAAAAGATAGAAAAGTATAATGCAACATGAACGTTATATATGTGAAACTACTGCAACGTGCAAGATATATATTTGTATGATGCAGCACCTCAACAAACTATATATGTATATAGCTTACTGCACGTGACCACTTAAACATAAAGGAAGAGAGAGAAAAGATAAAGAGAAAAAAAATGATTTTAAAATCAACACCACTGAAACTCAGCCAACCAAGTATGAACCCCACACCTACACACATTGCACATAATTTCTACCATTAGGCTACATGCCATCACATGATATAACATGCATTATAAGTATTAAAACACTTATACTCCACAAACCATAATTACTTAAATTAGATAAATAACAACTTTAATCACTCATTTAACTAAATAAAATCATATAAATAAATAAAACAATAATTTAAATAATTATTCTATATTTCATAATTAAATAAATTACCATTCTTAATTACTTCCTACCATTGATTCCTATTTATCCTAAATTTTCTCGGATCTTACATATCCCTTCTATTATCACAAATTTGTAAAATGTATGAATTTAACTTTTAGCATCAAACCTGTTCAGAATACCAAAAAGAAATGGTATTAATAGTGAAAAACACAATAAAATAGGGACTCACCACACCCCCACTTCAGACTTTGTACTCCCGTGCAAACAACAAAGAACAACACTACAAGAAAACTACTTATTACCGATGGCCAGAATTCGTCAGTAACGACACCAATTTGTCGGTAATTATGTTTTACTGTCAGACTTTTGACGGCAAAAAATTCGTCAGTAAATGCATCATCGGTAAATTTTTATCGACGGTGGATCTAAGTCTGTTAGTAATTACCAACGAAGATATCTGTCGAACACACTATCAATTATTACCGATGGATATATCCTTCGATACATACTGATGGTCAAATCCGTCAAAAAATCCATTCGTGTAGGCACTACCACAACTGACGGATCTTTCCATCGGTAATTCGTCGGTAAGTGTATAAATTTTGTTTGGGTATATTTGTTTGTTTAACATTCCACAATATCTGCGTACAGAAAATCCCAAGACAGACAAATCCAGCATTCCAACATTCCAGCATTCCATTATATCAAATATTGTATCATTATTAAACTCCATCGTAATATATATCACATTACATACTAAATTGTTTATAAAACATTCAAAATAATATGTAGCATATCAATGTCTGTTAAGTAATACATAAGCATGATTGATACCAAGTAAGAATAATAATACACAAGTTTTTCCTGTACATGCTGAAAGTTTTTCTCAAGGATATGAAGAGCTAATAATCTTCATAATCAAGAGAAGATTCTTCATTTAAATTATCGTCCTCTTCATTATTTTGTTGTTGAGACTAGGGTTGAGGGATTTCAAAGTTCTATTTAGTAGGGTTTGGTTGTTGTGGTTGTGGTTGTGGCTACTAAAGGTGAGCTCGAGGATCAGGAGGGAGATATTGCAGGACTAATGATTGAAATGATTGAAACTCAGACCTTAATTGCTCATTTTCCTCCAGGCTTCGTGAAAATTGCTGCCTAATATAAGTGAGGTCCTCAGTATTAGAAGGGGAGGAAGTTGCTAGCTGGTTCAGGCTTTCATTTGAACCTCTATATTTTGAAACAAGTTGGCCAGCCCCATAAACAAGTTGGCTCAGGAAGTTCCTTTCGTTTTTCCTCCAATAGTCTCAAACCAACACCTTTCCTTATACTCTCGTCCTGTGTGGGATCAACAGAGGATTGCTCTTCTTTTCCATCAGCGCCACATGAGGAAACCTCAAATCTAACTTGAGAAAGCCTAGTCTGAAATTCTTCGTGTAAAAAAGAACAATTATAATTACGTGGTGGTATATATATATATATATATATATATATATATATATATATCCTAAACACTAAAAGAAACTTACATTTGACTTCCTAGACCTCTCACCCACATACTCGCCAGTACCCTTCCATATTTGTGTCTGCTAAAAGACTTCATCAAGAAACACATGTCGTCCCAACTCACGTGCCTGCAACAAAATATTTTATAATATTAATTTTGATTTGATGACTAACTTTAAAAATGTAGTTCAAATGGAAGATATTAGAAATAATTCATGTGTATACCATACGAAGTGCATGCTGCAATACATTTGCTATGATAGCTTGGAGAATTCCAATGTTCTAGAAGTCTGGTCTACACATAATTAGGAATCCATTATGGCCTTTCTTTAGCCATTCTAGCATCTCTAAACAGCTCAGATAGACGATGAGAAGCTCAGTTGTTGAAATTTCTCTTAATTTCATTTTCATACTCTACGGCCATTAAACTTTCCTCTACAACAACACAATTAAAACATTTAAAACAATATAAGTATATGAAGTAGGGAATAATAGATCCTTGAAATGTTTAGAACATTTAAAACATTTAGAACATGTTACCTTGAAACATTGCCAGAAATGATCCTTGTCTTTTTCAAGTATTGCTTCACATGATGGCCAAGGATTAAGAAATTGTTGCTTGATTGTCTTTGTGATAGCCTGTGAAGCAACTTTAAATGGAACAAACTTAAAAGTCATGGAAAATTGTCAAAAGATGAAAGAAGTTATATAATATAAACAATTAGAATAACTGAATGGAATTATTACCTTCGACCGACAGGTTCAATCATCGCTCAGTAATCATACGGATTTTATGCAATACATTTGAATATTTTCAATAGAAAAAATATTTTTTTTAATCAAATCAGTTTGAATTATAAAAAATAAAATAGAGTTAGCTCCCATTACACAAAAACATAACCCAAAAACTTAGAGATCATATTAAAATGATCAATAAAACACACTTTATCATTCTATTATTCATTTTGCAACCATTGTTTTTTCACATAATCAAATAACAATAAGGAAAAAGGTTAGCTCCCTGGTCAATACTACGCTACTCGATTCAAAATTATGGCTCCTTCTTCACTGTTAGGAAGCTACACCTCCCAATCGTATGATTATATGTCTAGACCGAAAATTATATCTTTTCTCCAATAAATGGTTGCCATTGCATACACATCAAACTCTCTTTCTTTTTTTCTAAACAAACTATTTTTTTTTTAAAGAGCCTAATAAGCTACTAATCTAAACCCTAATATCTTTAAAAAAATGACAAACATTTTACCAGGTTTATAATATTAATAACACCTATTCACTTACATAAGAATTGAATTCAAGGTCCACTTTTCTAAAAGCTCTAATAAACTAAGCTACAACATATCGTTATCATATCATGTACAAAAAATTACTTTAAATATATAATGTCATCCCATTAATCTATTTTATCAAAAATTATTTTCATGGGTCTTACAACTTCCACCACCAAGCACACATCGTGTCTTCTTCCTTGTGTGTTCTTCTCCCTCGAGCCAACCACTACACTGCACATTCAGCACTACTCTTGCACGTCTTTTTTCGCGCATCACGTCTACCATTCTGATTTAATTTTTTAAAACTTTTAATGCTTTTTATGCCTCTTTTGCCTCCAAAACCGAGGCAATAATGGATGGGTATGCCTTAGTTCAAAATTGAGGTAGAAAGGTCAACCTTTTTTAATTTGGTTGGATAGGCCTTAGGTCTGCAATGAAGAAAAAAAACCAAAATAATTATGGTCGAAACCCTCTCCTGGACTGGTGATGTATTGAATATCTATTATTTGTGAAAAATGTCAAGCTTTAATGAGCATTAAAGTCTCTTTTTTTGGAACTTGTACAACTTGGAAATTTATTTATAGGTTTAGAATTTAATTAGAAATCAAATGGTATAGAAAAAAATAAAAGAAATAAATTGAGTCGCTAGAGACATGTGACAACAAAATGGCTAAAATAGTAAATTAGTAATATCAAATGACTAAAAAATCAACATAAGACATTTTTCAGCAAAATAAACATCGGTAAGAATGCAAAATACCTAGTATCTTCTTTTCATATATTATAATTAAAACTCAGGAGGATAAGATCATTGTCCTTGAGTAGGATGTGATTGTTGTGCTTGAGCATCTTAGAAGTAATGATCAATAAGCACCTCATAAATGAGGTCACAATGGCTACATGCACTAGTGCATGTTTGACTTTCTAACTCAGGCTTTATGCCTCTTTCAAAGCGAAAATGAGGCATATAAATATTGGGTAAAAATTTTGAAATTTACGCAACCTTTTATGCCTTGGTTACCTTTACACCCTAGGCAAAAACCACCATTCTGCCTCGGTTCCTACACACTTCCTACTATTTTCAATTCTTAAATTTGAACGAAAAGAGTTTTGCCTTGGTTACGGAGCACCCGAGGCATACACGGGATATCAACTTCGGTTTTGTGTGAACCCGAGATAGATAAATTTGTGTAGTCAAAAACATTTTCTTTTCAATTATTTTCTAAACTCTATGGCCTCGGTTGTCCTATAACCGAGGCAAAATAGGGTGTTATGCCTTAATTATGTGTTAATCGAGGTAAAAGATGATTTTATGCCTCAGTTTTGAATTCAACTTAGGTAGAAGGGTTAGATTAAAAAAACACTAAATAAGAAACATATTGCACATCATCTTCTTCCCTACGTGCGAATGGTTTCTTCTTCTCCATTTTCTCTACACTTCATCTTCGTCTTCCTCCACACAACATATGTTGCTTCTTCTTCCTTGTGTCTTCTTCTTCCTCGAGCCAGCCACTACATTGCGTATTTGCCACTACTTTTGCACGTCTTCTGCCTCACATCACGTCCGCCATTGCACGTCTTCTTCCTCGCATCATTTATGCCACTCGACACTTGCACTTTGTGTCGTCGTTGTTGTTATTGTGGCATTACGGTATAGTCGCCACTACATTCGAAGACCAACATTATTGTGTTGACGCTGGTGAGAGGGAGGGATGCTATTGTAGTTGTGCCACCGTCGCCGGTATAGTTGATGTTGGTTGCCTTGACTGGATATGCCTCGGGTCTTCAAAACCCCTTCCTACACTAGTGATGTATTGAATATCTATTATGAGTGAAAACTATCGAGCTTTAATGAGCATTAAAGTCTTTTTTTGGGCAGAACTTGTATAAGTTGTAAAATTATTTATAGCTTTGGAATTTAATTAGAAATCATAAAAGAATATAAATGGTATTGAAAAAAAAATAAAAGAATAAATTGACTCGCTAGGAACAAGTGACAACAAAATGAGTAAAACATTAAATTAGTAATATCAAATGACTGAAATATCGACATGAGACATTTGTCAACAAAATAAACATTGGTAACAATGTAAAATTCCTGGTATCTTTTTTTCTTATATTATAATGGATAATAGAAGCTTAGGAGATATGATCGTTGTGCTTGAGCATCTTAGAAGTAATGATGAATAAGTATCTTATAAATGACATCACATTGGTTATATGTATTGAATATCTATTATTAGTGGAAATGGACGAGCTTTAATAACCATTAAAGTCTTTTTTTTTTGCGAACTTGGAAAATTGTTTATAGGTCTAGAGAGTAATTAGAAATCATAAAACAAGAAAACCAGTATAGAAAAAAAAAATAAAAAGAATAAATTGACTCGATAGGAACATGTGCCAACAAAATGGGTAAAAAAGTAATTTAATAGTATCAAATGACTAAAAAACCAAGATGAGACATTTTTCAACAAAATAAACATGCGTAAGAATGTAAAATCCCTAGTATCTTCTTTTCTTATATTATAATAGATAACAGAAGTGTAAGAGCTATGATCGTTGTGCTTGAGCATCTTAGGATTAATGATAAATAAGGATCTTATAAATGACATCACAATGGCTATATGTATTGAATATCTATTATGAGTGAAAATGATCGAGCTTTAATAAGCATTGAAGTCTTTCTTTTTTAACTTGCACAACTTGGAAAATTGTTTATAGGTTTAGAAAGTAATTAGAAATCATAAAATAATAAAAATGGTATTGAAAAAAAAAAGAATAAATTGACTTGCTAGGGACATTTGACAAGAAAATGGGTAAATAGTAAATTAATAATATCAAATGACTAAAAAACCAACATGAGATATTTGTCGGCAAAATAAGCATGGGTATAAGAATGTAAAATGCGTAGTACCTTCTTTTCTTATATAATAATAGACTAGTATCTTCTTTTTTATATTATAATACATAATAGATTTTAAATTCATGTCTACGCACAACTTTGTGTTTTATTGTGTGTGACGTTTCATTCAATTAAGTTTATTATTTAAATGGAACGTTACAAAATCGATTTAGAAAGTCAATGTCTTTAAAAATGTAAAAAGTAAATTTTGTAAAAATTAAAAAGATAGAGCATGTGGAAAAATATAGAGTAGACTCACTGAAAATAATTTTGTGTACCATATACTCACTAAAAATACAAATCTATGTATCGAGAAACTTATTTAATGTGTATTTCACCATGGTCATCCCCTACCGACACTTCATAGCCACTGAAAAGGCCACTTGAACGTTGACCTCTTCCTCCTTGCTCTTTCTTCTCCCCTCCATTGTGTTCACCCAAATGACCTCAAGAAAATCAATGCCTACAAGGACATTAAGTATGTCGAATCTAGCATGGTTTTTGGACTGGGCACTAGCTCAACCGTCATGTATGTCGAATATAGCGAGCTTTTCCTTCAGGAAAAACTCACCTCTAAGAAAAACCACAAACAGGCATTGCTTTAGCGGATCTAGGGTTTTTGGAGTGGAGGTGAAACCGTGTGTAATTGATGGTGTAAAGGTTTATTTTCAGATTTTCTACTGTATGTGTGGTTGGGTTATGATTTGGTTGGTGGCCAAAAGAAGGTTGAGGTTGCAAGAAGTAAGACAAGCAAGGTGAGAAGGGTTATTTTCTCACCACCTTCTACTTTCATGGTGTATGTGATAGGGGTTGTTTTGACCTTTGTGAGAAGGCATGAGTTGGTGAATGAAATAAAGTTTGGACCATCATCAATAGAGGTGAAGTTCTCTAAGCATGCATGGAAGAAAGGGTTTGTGAAGGGTGCAATTCCTCAACATCCATTGTCAATTTTGAACTTTGTGGTATCAAGAAATTGGGTTTATTTATGTAATAATTGATGTATTGGAATACATTAACATTGTAAACTTTTACATTGTTATTCAATTATGAATTGTGTGAAAATATTGATAACGAATTCGTTTTAATTTATATTTGTATATTTTTTGTCCAGAAATATTGATAACGATTTTGTATTATTGCTCGCTAGTTTCTTAGTTTTGTATCCTTGTTCTCCTTACCAACCCTTCTTTAACTGTATCTAGTAAAGATGACAAATAAACCCGCCCCACGGGTATTGCCCGAACTCGTCCCCGTTTTGACGGGGAATCCCCGCATTGATTGGGTATGGGTATGGGTATGGGGAATCCTTGACATTTTCAATTGGGTATGGGGATGGGTATAGGGATGTACATATCCCCGCCATAATACCTGTCCCGCCATAACTCTGTCCCCGTTCAAATTATTAAAATATTCACAATTAATTAAGTAATCATATATATATATATATATATATATATATACTTTCTAATTTTTATTTCTTCTAATAGTTAGTTTGTCATGAAACTCATTCGCATCTCCAATATATTTTTCATCTTATCATAACCTTTATGTAATTATGTTGAAATGATGTATGTCAATTAAAAAAAATTTATGTCTCACATTTGAATATTTCTATTATATTTTAATATTTTTATTTATTATATATTTTCCTTTAACATGAGAATGTTTAATATTCTCAATTTAAGGTAATATAAAAAAATTCTTTACTTATTATTATTATTGATTTTTGTTTAATTTGAAGAACTTTTTTGTTTCGTTAATATAATTTTCGTTATTTTTCAACCATTGAGTATGTATGTTTTGATATTTGAAAAGTTTTCTTAGATCTCTAAATTATTTTTCATCTTATTATACTCTTGATTATATATTTGATTTCCTTTGTGCGATTTCTTTCAATAGTCTCTGTAATTATTTCTAAGACATACATTTATTAACTTTTTAACATTTTTTTATTTTTTATTTTCATCATGTAAAATAATATTTCGATATATTTTATCTAGTTATTATTTATTTTCTAACTCATTGTCAATCATACTGTAATTTTTTTCACATTAATTATATAAATAATTTTTATGTATTACAATATAAAAATTTAATGTAATTGCCATGATTTTTTTTTTCACTATCCAACATATATTGGAGTTCAAAAGATACAAAATCTATGTCAAAATTTTATTATTATGTTTATTATTTGTTGTTTGTGTCATTTTGATCAAGTGATGTATTATAACTTTTATTAGTGTATAAAAAAAAGATTCATTAGAATTTAAAAAATTGAATTAAACAAATATTTAAAACATATTTTAATTTGAATATTTGTTTTCCTTTTATATTTTTTTCAAATATTTTTTTATTTTATCAACTAAGTTTCATTAATGTTTGTAGTTTGCAAATTTAATAAATGTTTTTGTTCTCATGAAATTTTATTTTGTATTCTAATATAAAATATAAACAATTATAATTTATTTTAAAATATTTGATATGGAAGAAACAATCATCCTTAGTGATGACAAATAAACCCGTACCTTTTTTTACGGGAAATCTCCGCATCGAGTGGTATGGCTATGGGATAGGGAATCCCCGACTTTTTCAATTGGGTATGGGGATGGGTATGAGGATGTACATATCCCCGCCATAATACCCGTCCCCGCTTGCTATGAGTTTACCTTCATTAGAAGTGGATTTTATTCCCTCAATTTGGCACAAATTTGCAATGAGTATAGTGGTTGTTTTGTGAGCACTTTTAATTCTCTATTTTTCAGTTTGTTATTCCATTCTAGTACTATTGTAGGTTTCTTTTGTTTGTGCTTTACTTCTTTGCTTAATTCAAGTTTGTTGGCCTTGTGCTTACTATGATATTCTGGAGATTAGGCTCTATTATTGATTTATATGCTAGTGGTAGCATCTTAGGAGGTGGATTTTAAGGTAGACTTTTAATTGCCTGATTTCATGAGTACTTCCTCCTTTTTGCTTCCAACTTGTGTGAGCTTTGAGCCATATTTCATTGTGAGTGTGAGTGCTAACATTTTGGGTTGGCATAGTTTTTCTTTTGCTATTTTTGTGTTGGTTTGTGTTGTTGTTTTAGGCAGAATTGTGATTGTTTTTGTGCTATTTTGAACCTCAATTTGGTTGGCTAAGGTGCTTTACAAGTGCCTTAATTAGTGGTTGATCTTTGATCATTGAAAAGGAGGCTACAAGCCAAGCACTTTTCTTTCGGATTGTTCATTGTTTGTGAAAATTACTTCTTTTTAGCATCAAAATTTGACACATTAAGTGGTCTTGGGTTGCTTCATTTTGAGTACAAAATTAGTGCACCAAATGTGCTTTAAAGTTTTCCATTGTAACTTAGGTGTCTTAGGGAGCCAAAGGTGTTCAATCTCATCTCCTAAGTACAATCTTTTTCTTACCAATAGTGCAATGTTTTTAGTAGTAAGTGTGTTGAAAGTTCCAAGTGCTTTCTCACCTTGCTTCTTAGGCCACATAATTATGAGTAGTGGCTTAAAATTGTGAGACCAAAGTCTCTAAAATTTAGCCATTTTGGGGTATGTTTTTAATGTTAGTTTTTTTTTCCTTTCTTTGAGTCTTGTTTGCTTATTTGTGCTTAGTGACTCAAGTGATTCTATTTACTTAGCACTTCGAAAATTGTGTGTTCCTTGAAACCTTCTGCAGGTGTATCTAACTTGGAGGTCCAATTGTGCTTGGTTTCTTCTTCCACACATTGTTCAAGTTTCTAAGTTCTTTCAATCACCATGAGCACTAGAAGGGCTACATGTTGATGAAACCAACCTCGATACAAGTAGGATGAGGAAGTTGAGGTTGATCCTAGAGTCCTAAATAACCTCTATCAAGAGGTTAGGGACCTCAAAGCTTAAATGGCTTTCATGCAAGCCAATCTTCAACTAATTTCCAATCAACTTACACCTTCTTCTCGTAATCCCTTTGCCTCTCCTAGGCCTTCTCGTGCTTCTTCAAGGCATGAGTATGAAGATGAAGACGAGGAGAAGGAGCACATTAACATTAAGCAATCACCCCCTGTGAGAAGGCAAAGGCGCATACTTCCTCATCCTAACGAAGTTAGGATAGAATTACCTCCCTTTCATGGAAGGGACAATGTTAAGGCATATCTTGATTGGGTGGCAAAAGTTGAACAACTTTTTGAGAGCCATGTTGTGGAGGAAGATAGGTGTGTCTCTCTAGCTACCCTTAGTTTTCAAGGACATGCTCTAAATTGGTGGACTTACTTAGTCCTCCAAAGAAGGAGAAAAAGGCTTCCCAAAATTTACTAGTGGTTTGATCTTAAAGAAGCTCTTCATGCTTGCCATGTTCCCTTCTATTATAAAAGAGAGCTCTTGGACAAACTCCAAAGGCTCCAACAAAGATCTATGACAATAGAGGAATATAGACAAAAGGTGGAGTTATACATTATGAGAGCGGGAATTGAAGAGAATGAGGATCTTACCATTGCTAGATTCATAAGTTGTCTCAATTTTGCAATAAGAGATAGAGTGGAATTGCTCCCCTACAATAATTTGAATGATCTTGTACAAATGTGTGTTAAGGTTGAGCAACATATTTTAAGAAGACCTTATCGCAAGGATCCTTCTATCTCTTTTTCCAAAAATGATCCACCAAAAGATTTCAAAAGGTATTTTTCTAACGCAAAAGAATCTCCTCTTAAGAATCTCGCAAAGGTAAGTGACAAAAGTGAAACTTCTACCAAGAGAGGTAGAGAAATGAAGTGTTTTAAGTGCTTCTCCAATGGCTCCTCTTATGTCATCCTTCTCTTACTTGTCTTCCAAGTTCTTCACTTAAGGATCTACCTCTTTCTATTGTTGCTCTTCATCAAGATTTTCAAGACGTTTTTCCAAAGGATATTCCTCATGGATTACCGTCTATTACAGGAATTGAGCACCAAATTGATTTTGTGTTTGGGGCTAGTCTTCCCAATAGACCGTCCTATAAGACAAATCCAATTGAAACAAAGGAGACAGAGTCTCAAGTGCATGATCTTCTAGAAAAGGGTTAGGTGCAAAAGAATTTAAGTCTTTGTGTTGTCCTTGTGTTCTTGGTGCCCAAGAAAGATGGTAAATGGCGCATGCATTATGATTGTAGGGCTATCAACTACATCACTATCAAGTGTAGACATCCCATTCTAAGACTTGATGACATGTTGGATGAGTTACATGGAGCAACTATTTTCTCCATAATTGATCTCAAAAGAGGCTACCATCAAATTTTCATTCAAAAGGATGATGAATGGAAAACCGCTTTTAAGACCAAGCTTGGCCTTTATGAATGGTTAGTGATTCTCTTTGGCCTAACAAATGCTCCAATTACTTTCATGCGATTAATGAATCGTGTATTGAGGGATTGTATAGGGAAGTTTGTTGTAGTTTATTTTGATTATATGTTAGTGTTTAGTAGGAGTCTTAGTGGTCATGTAGGCCATCTTAGGGATGTTCTTTCAATTCTTAGGGTAAATCAACTTTATGCAAACATAGATAAATGTACTTTTTATGTGGATAGCGTAGTCTTTTTAGGTTTTGTAATCAAAAAAACGAGGTCATTTTGACCTCGAGAAAATCAAGGTCATCCAAGAATGGCCTATTCCTAAGAATGTTGGGAACATCAGTAGTTTTCATGGTCTACCAAGCTTCTATAGAAGATTCGTACCCAATTTTTCCACTCTTGCTTCACCTTTGAATGAGCTTGTAAAGAAAGATGTTCCTTTTGTTTGGGGTGAAAAGCAACAAAAAACTTTTGATGAGATTAAGGCTAAGCTCACTTAAGCTCTCATTCTTGCTCTTCCAAATTTTGAGAAAACATTTGAGCTTGAATGTGATGCTTCGGGTGTTGGCAATTGTGCAGTTTTGTTACAAGAGGGTCATCCCATTGCATACTTTAGTGAAAAAATAAATGGGCCTTCGCGTAATTATCCCACCAATGACAAAGAGCTTTATGCACTTGTGAGGGCATTTCATACTTGGCAGAATTACCTTGTTTCAACAGGTATTTTTCTAACGCAAAAGAATCTCCTCTTAAGAATCTCGCAAAGGTAAGTGACAAAAGTGAAACTTCTACCAAGAGAGGTAGAGAAATGAAGTGTTTTAAGTGCTTCTCCAATGGCTCCTCTTATGTCATCCTTCCCTTACTTGTCTTCCAAGTTCTTCACTTAAGGATCTACCTCTTTCTATTGTTGCTCTTCATCAAGATTTTCAAGACGTTTTTCCAAAGGATATTCCTCATGGATTACCGTCTATTAGAGGAATTGAGCACCAAATTGATTTTGTGTTTGGGGCTAGTCTTCCCAATAGACCGTCCTATAAGACAAATCCAATTGAAATAAAGGAGATAGAGTCTCAAGTGCATGATCTTCTAGAAAAGGGTTAGGTGCAAAAGAATTCAAGTCTTTGTGTTGTCCTTGTGTTCTTGGTGCCCAAGAAAGATGGTAAATGGCACATGCATTATGATTGTAGGGCTATCAACTACATCACTATCAAGTATAGACATCCCATTCTAAGACTTTATAACATGTTGGATGAATTACATGGAGCAACTATTTTCTCCATAATTGATCTCAAAAGTGGCTACCATCAAATTTTCATCCAAAAGGATGATGAATGGAAAACCGCTTTTAAGACCAAGCTTGGCCTTTATGAATGGTTAGTGATTCTCTTTGGCCTAACAAATGCTCCAAGTACTTTCATGTGATTAATGAATCGTGTATTGAGGGATTGTATAGGGAAGTTGTAGTTTATTTTGATGATATGTTAGTGTTTAGTAGGAGTCTTAGTGGTCATGTAGGCCATCTTAGGGATGTTCTTTCAATTCTTAGGGTAAATCAACTTTATGCAAAGATAGATATATGTACTTTTTATGTGGATAGCGTAGTCTTTTTAGGTTTTGTAATCAAAAAAACGGGGTCATTTTGACCTCGAGAAAATCAAGGTCATCCAAGAATGGCCTATTCCTAAGAATGTTGGGAACATCAGTAGTTTTCATGGTCTACCAAGCTTCTATAGAAGGTTCGTACCCAATTTTTCCACTCTTGCTTCACCTTTGAATGAGCTTGTAAGGAAAGATGTTCCTTTTGTTTGGGGTGAAAAGCAACAAAAACCTTTTGATGAGATTAAGGCTAAGCTCACTTAAGCTCTCATTCTTGCTCTTCCAAATTTTGAGAAAACATTTGATCTTGAATGTGATGCTTCGGGTGTTGGCAATTGTGCAGTTTTGTTACAAGAAGGTCATCCCATTGCATACTTTAGTGAAAAATGGAATGGGCCTTCGCGTAATTATCCCACCAATGAGAAAGAGCTTTATGCACTTGTGAGGGCATTTCATACTTGGCAGAATTACCCTTTTTCGAAAGAATTCATCATTCATAGTGATCATGAATCTCTCAAGTTTTTGAAGAGTCGACACAGACTCAACAACAGGCATGATAAATGGATGGAATTCTTAGAACAATTCCCATACATTATTAAATACAAGAAAGGGAAAATCTAAGAGAATTTCTTGACAAGTCATAAACAAGGAGCAATGGCAGCTTGAGTGGTTAAGTGTCTGGAGTGGTATTGAGAGGACTTAGATTTGAGTCTTGTGTTTGCCATTAGTATGATATTTTAATTGTGTTTTTATTTTACAAATATATTGTGAATGTGGAAGCATGATTTAAGATTGTATGTATGTGTTAACTGATATGAATAATATGATGACTTGATGGTTGTGCATATGCTTGATGGGTTAGAAGGATATGAGTTCAAACTTTGGCTAGTGTGAGTAGACTTTTTTTATGTTTTAATATTTTTGATAGGCAATGCAAAATCTAGAAACCTTATAAATCCTCTAAGAAACCAAAAGGGTAGGAGGGTGGTAGTTGTGGTGCAGTAAACACAAGTTAATAGCCATTAAACTGTAATTTTTAATTGATTTCATTTTTTTAGTATTCTTATTTATTTTGGACTGAATTTGTGAGAAGAAAGGGGTTGATTGAGAAAGCAGAGAGTCATAGAATGTAGCAACAAGGAGAGTTAGAGAGAATTGAGAAACTGTGACCTAGGGAGAGGAATTGAGTGTTGAAAGGAAGTTGGAGTGGAGAAAAGGATTGAAGCCTTGGGGACAAGGATGAATCCCTAAGGGTGCATTTGAAGCAACGAAACTAGGTAAGGCGAATTTTTTTACGTGCTTGTATGTTTGAATGTTGAATGTAGTGGATTGTTATTGTCTACATGCCTAATTTTCTCTTCATCTATGTTGTTTTTCATAGTTTCTACGGTTTTTGCCCAAAAACTGTGGCAACTATGAAGGCCGCCAAGTGGCATGAATTGAAACATTGTGTTCTTGCATATTATTGGTGTTTTTGTGATGTGTTTGGGAGTTCCACAATTTATGGAACCTTGTTGATATATTTCCTAGCATAATCGATTTATAGTATTTGCTTTTTATGATAATTCGATGAATTGAGGGGTTGTATGTATGTAAGGGTTCAATCGGTTGCGGAGGAATTCCAAATATGAGCTTCAGAACTCAGAAATTGATTGTTTGGAAGGTTTGGTTGGATTATTTGAATTCGAATGCATAATGTATATGTGATTGCTTGTGGTTTAATTGCAATTGGAATGTTGATATGCGTTTTGGGCAAATTAGGGTTTATAGTAGGTGCAAGGAAATCTGGCGTTTCTAGAATCCTGATGCACCACCTAGCGATTCTTGTGTGCCGCCAGGCGTTGAAGGGTGGCCAATAGCTTGATTGGCTTGCTTAGTGGAAAAGTGAAATTGGGGTCATTAGGGACAACTTTGGCACGAAAATTGGCATGATTGTATGATGTATAGGTGTTCAATTAGGTGTATTGATGCATGGGTTAGAGTCAGGGATTCATATGAAACTTGTATTGGTTTAAGATATGGAAATAAAAGGATTAAAATAGGTTTTGTTAACATCACCAAATCAATTACATCATTGAGAAATTTTCGAGATTGTGGTATGGAGGTATTAAAAATGTAGGCATGAGCTCTTAATAATGTCAAATAACCATTAAAGGTACTATGTGTGGATGTATAATTATATAGCTTGATAAACCTTGGTTTAGGGGGTGATGCATCAAAATGAAACGGGCAACATAGGTATTGTGGTCTTTGTGAAATTGCATGTATGTTTAGACTATTGGTATAAAGATTCACTCATGTGATGTACATTCTTAGTTATACAAAAGAGATGCTTTATTTTCAAGTTGGAATGCTTAAGTGTTTATGTTTGATTCGTACCTAGGGACTATTATGATGAATTATGTGTCATGAAGACTGTAAAGATAAGAAATTGGCATTCTGGATGTATAACTACAAAGCTTGGGGGAGCTAGAAAACAATATGTAGTGCTTAAACCAGTAGAATTTGTTTGACTAGTGATAGCCACAAACAAATGATTATGGAAGGCGTGGTGTATGGCGCGTTGTGGTGTCCACCAGGTGGTCTAGAGGACAGTTTCGCTTGGCGGTGCATAGGCAGCGCCAAGCGATAATGCAAGGGTAAGGGTCCTTTCTAATGGGTTTGCATGGATACACTTGATTGTTTGGTCTAGGATAAGCTTGATTAAATTACGAGCGGGGAGGTTCGTAATGGAGATGGAAATACATGATTGATGTGGGTGGGGAGGTCTGCATTCGTTGTACTCTTGTGTGGGGATACGAGCGGGGAGGTTCGTATATTCCCTACTCACACATGAGGTTGCTATTAGCGGGGAGGTTGATAGCACGTGTTCACGTATGTTTGATTACGAGCGGGTAGGTTCGTAGAGTTGGACTTCGGGCGGGGAGGTCCGCAGAGTTGGACCACGAGCGGGTAAGTTTTGGAAGCATGATAGTCCCGGAAGACCAAAGTGTGTGTGAATCCTTCTCATATAGGTTATGAGATTGAGGTAGAATTGTATAAAGGAGTCAATAAACTCAGAATTTATTAAGATACTTTAGGTGGGTGTAAATTCTCATTATTCGTTATTTATGTAAGATTTCCAATGTCACCTCACCCTTTTTGTTTGTGTTTGGCGATGATTGTATGACTTGTCACACGGGAGCAGATGTGAATCCAAGTGAGGACGTTGGCGCCTAGAGACGGAGTGGGGCGGACTATGGGAATTTACTTTATGTTTTATTTACAAACATTTTGTAGTAAGCTTCTATTATGTTTTTCTTAATTATGGATTTGTAATAAGGATGATAAAGTGTATTTGAACTTTCGCGATATCAGTTTTAAGTTTTTCCCACGCTTAGGAATTTTATATATTATTTAAATTCCAAAAGTTATATAAAAATTGTTCTATCAAGTAATATCCGCCTAAGGTGTTACACAAATAAGTTCGCTTACGAACTTCTTTTGGTGTTAACTTCTCTTGTATATTCATTTCAATCATATCCAAATGAGCATCGACGACATCCTTCGTGTTTCCTTTTATATTTAAAAGTGTTCTAAGTAAACTATCACATACATTATTTTCAACCTGCATCACATCTATACAGTATCGCACATCTAACATGCACCAACATGGAAAATCAAAAAATATTGACCTCTTGTTCCACATGTTACTCACAATTGCCTTTCTTTTTTCTCCAAAATATACATGAAGACCTCTCACCTTCTCATAAACCTGAGCACCGGTTAATGGAATTAGAGAAATGTCATGTTCTTAGTGTCCATTGAAGGCCTTCTTCAATCTACGATACTGATGAAATGGATTTAGATATCTACGCCAAAGATAGAATTTTCCTCCCATGCTTTAACTATTCATATGATTTGTTTTCTTCACATATCGGATAGCTCTATGATAGTACAAAATAACATGGCATGCATTTGGAAAGATTCATTGGCAAACCTATCAAAGACTTCAACCTCATCATCCCATAACAACTTCAAGTCCTCAATCAATGGACTAAGATAAACATCAATATCATCCCCTAGTTGTCTTGGAATATAAATCATCATAGATAACATCATGTACTTTCTCTTCATACACAAACTTGGAGACAAGTTATAAATCACTAACAAAATGGGCCATGAACTATGATTGGTACTTATATTCCCATAAGGATTCATTCTCTCTAAAGCTAGTCCAAGTCTCAAATTTCTTAATTCATTTCCGAATGTAGGAAATTTTTTATCAATGTTCTTCTATTGCACAAAATTTGTAGGATGATGAACTAGTCCATCACATTTCCACTCATCAGCATGTCATCTAAGGTTTTTGGCATTAGTTGGATTCACAAACATACGTTTAAACCTTGGAATTATTGGTAGATACCAAACATCCTTCGAAGGAGGGTTGTGTTGTGTGACCTCATCAATATTCTCCTTATCACCATCTTTGGCCTTATAATGTGATAACCCCCACTTGGGACAACTTCTTAACTTTGTACTCTATTCTATATAAAATACAATCATTAGGACATGCATGAATCTTTTTATATTCCATACCCATTAGACAAAGTATTTTTTTACCTCATACATTCGATCAAGTAATGTATTACTTGGAGGAAGCATTTCCATCAACAACTAAAGCAATTTTGTGAAGCTTTTTTCAATCCACCCATTTAATGCCTTCAAATTGATCAACCTTAACATTGTTGATAATTGTTTGAAGTTAGTTGAACTAGGATATAATGGGGTCTTTGCATCTGTAGTCATATTTTCATACACAACTTTAGCAAAGGTTTGTACTCCAACATCAGGAATCATGTCCTCTAATCTATCTTTCATTGTCAATTCCACAAATTGATGTGCTTCAACCACAATTTGAGTCTCTACCAATTCACCATGCTACATCCATGTTGTATAATTCTTTAAAAATCCATTGCATAAAATATGTTCTCTCTAAGACCCGGGAAAAATTAGACTAAAGGGAAACACATGGAAAAAAATTAATGGCCTGATTAATATTGTTAATTTATTTTATTTAATTAGGTTATTAAATTATGAAATATGAAATAATTATTGTTTGAGTGATTTAAGTTATTTTTGTATTTATAATAATTATTTAAGTGATGTAAGTTATTGTTTTATTTATTTTAAATTTTAATATTATATTTAATGTTGGGGATATGTGTATATAATCAAGTGACGCATATTATGATATGAGAAAGCATGTGGCTTGGTGGCTAATGTGGCTTAGGTAGCTTTAAAATGATTAAATTATGTTTCTTTTTCTTTCTCTTCTTTCTGGTGCGACCCACAAAAAATTCTTTAGTTTTCTCTCTCCTGAAGTTTGTTTCCATACATAAACTACATGCTGCATGGTTCTATTTTCATTCCTTTTTTTCTTCTTTTATTTCTCTTTCCGTTACATTGCAGCAATATTCATTCTAGCTTCTGTTTTTTTTTTTATTTGCTTGGCTGCTACTTATTCTAAAGGAAACAAAAACGCTTTTGGTTTTATTTCTAAGATTTTAACGGAAAAGATTAAGATGAATTAGTTATAGATTAAAAGGTAATGTTTTAGGGGAGGAGATATAACAGTTTTAGAGTTTCTAAAATGTGAGAAAAAAAATAGGAAAGGAGTAAACGAGAGAGGAACCATGGAAGAGACTGCGGAAGAAAGGGAACGTAGGTTGGAGGTTGCTAACAAAGTAGGGGAAGTTAACTTTGTTTTCTATTTTGTTTGAAGCCAACCTTGATTTCTTCTCTTGTTTTCTTGTTGTTTGCTTGATGAATGAAACTTGAAAAGTATGCATGTGTAGTGTAGGGAAAGCTGAGTTTGCTTTTTGTGTTGTTTGAAGCTATACCTTATTTCTTCTCTTTATTTTGTTTTGGTGCATGAGGTTTTAATGAATATACTTGATATATCCTTCTTCTTTTCCATGGCCTGAATGTGTGATTGTTTTCTCTTCATTCACGCTATTAGAGCAAGTTTTTTGCATGAGATTAACTCTTCTACCTCTTCTTTTTTATTTACGTGAATGTGGTGCGAAATTATTAGCTTTCCCCTTTCTTGTTTTTGATATCATGCATATTGATGGGGGTGCAGTACATGAGCTATTTATTTTGGTGCAGGCACCTTTCCTTTTCTTTATCTAGTTTTGAGGTGTTACCCATTTTTCTGTACTGCACATTTTTCGTAAAGTGAAGATTTCTACTTCGTTAACCGTTGGATCAAGCTGAAGTTTTAACAGCTGATCCTTAACACATAGTTTTTGACTTTGACCGATCGGATCTTGAATCGAAGCTCTATAGTGAGAGCAGTTTTTATCGCAAGGTCCTTGTAGTTTGTTGTGTTTTATTTACGAAATTCTTTTATATATCATTGTTTATGGTTAGCTTACCCCTATTTGGTTGTTTGTGTGTTTGTTTTATGTGTGATGATCGTATAACGTGTGTGTTATACGGGAGCATATGATAATGTAGATTGGCATGGAGTAGATCGACGAGAGGTTGGGGTGAACTCGGGAGATTTTATAATTTAATTAGTTGTTTTAAAACAGATATTAAAATATATGTAATTTTCTTTTGTTCGCAATTATCATTTGAATCTTTTTGACCAAGTGTCGTTTTGAACAATGTAATTTAAATTAAATTAGAAGTTTTTTTCTTAGTACATTTTCAATAATAATCATTTTTTGTCAATCGTGATAATTTTCTAACTTTCGATGACATCCCAAAATTGGGGTGTTATATTCTCGAATCTCGACCACATCCAATATTCTCCCATTCAAACAATTTACACAGGGACACCTCATCTTTCCTCTATTTTTTGCATTACCACCATGACATTGAGCAAATTTTATAAACTCCTAGACCCCTCTTTCATAATCATCACTTATATATGATAGATTAATCCATCTCTGATCCATCATTGTTCTATAGTGAAAATAATTTTACAATGCATAAAAGTAATAAGTGTCTAGGGTCGAACACCTCTAGACTTAATCTCATCACATTGTTAGGGCTCGAACACCCTCGTACTCAACAAATACTCAAATTTAAAAACTAAATATTGTCATCCAAAATTAATGCATACAAAATAAATAAAATTTAAAACACTAATAACTATAATATTAAAAACTAATTAAAAAAAATACTTACATGTTTAGTCCACAACCACGATGGTTTGAGGGAGAAAAATCGAACCACAACGGCAGCGAAAAGAGAGGTGCGGTGGTAGGACACGATGGAGCAATGGAGACTTCACAATTGTAGCAGCGGTGCGGTGGTAGCGACAACGATGCAGCAACAACAAAGCGGTGGCAAACTTCCCAATAGTGATGTAGTCGCAGCGACAACAACGTAGAGGGAATGGAACCCAAGCAATAGTTGTTGCAAACCTTGCAACAGGGTTGTGATGGCAAACACAACATGGACGTGGCAGCGGAACCCCAGCAACAGCGTCACAAAGTTCTCCCGTCCCACCAGTGATGACTTCGCAGGAGCAGCGACAAAAAATGATGGTGGTGCTCGTTGTGGCTAGTGGCTAGCGGAGGAGGCAATGTCAAACGGCGTGACTGTAGACGACGAGAGTGGAAGAGAGAAAAGTGGGCACGATAGGGAAACTGTGAAAGGGTTATTTTTTAACCCTCAACAAGTTGATCCATGACAGTTCTGCGAACCACCATCGTGGTTGTGGCAATAAACAACGATAGCTAATAGAGTGACCGTCATTGTTCTGGAGTTCAAGGCAAATAATGACGGTTTTTAGTAAAATTTTCGTTGATGTGGACGTTTTATTTACAAAAAGGCCACTGCCTTTTTTCCACAATGTTTGCGCTTGAGTCGTCGTTATTTGTTGTAGTTGAACAGTGTTTGCACTAGTGAGTATTTTCTAAAAATATTAGTGGGGAGTTTTAATCGAAATTGTGGCAATTGAAGGAAGAATGAAGAAAGTTTTAAAGGTCGAGTATTCAAGGGGAAGAAGAAAGAATTGAAGAATATGAAGTAGAGGGAGCTTACATTCTTATGTTCTTGTTTTCTAGTTTTGTTGTTTTCTTTCTTGCCTCCTTGTTTGTATGTGATGTATTATGTATTACTTTATGAATCTAAACTAGCAAGTAGATGTTATTTAGTATGATTGTGATGACATGTGAATATGTGGTTGTTTAGAAACTAAAATGTATGCTTGTGTACAGTGACTCAATGAAGGATAACTCTGGGCAATTGTATTGGAGGTATACTTCGTCAAAGATCTTGAGGAGTGTAATGGGAAGTGACACATATATACTTCACCAAGCCTCTTTAGGAGATTAATGGGAACATAAATTTTGTTGGGGCTTCCAAAAAGAGTAATGGGAGGTGGCCGTTGTATTGGTAAGTTGCGTGCGAGAGTTACAAATTGGCTCCTGACGTTGAGTTCACTGGTGGATGTACTATATACGAAGATAACATGTTTTGTGTGGTTGTGTAAAATGATTGATGTAATTGTGTGGTGTTGTGAGACACATGGTTATGTATGGTTTGGGTGGGTTGTTATATTATGATTGATGTGTATACTAGTTATGAGGTTTTGATGCTTGTATTAGTTCAACCTTCTATTTTAGTGGTTATGGTTTCCACCCGCGATGATCATATTTTGTACGGGAGCAAATGATTGTACAAGTGTTGAGGAATATGCATGTGGCTAGGGAGAGTGCTCAATATCATTAGATGTTTAGGTTAATCTTTGCCACGAGCGAAAAGGTATCTCCATAATCCAACCCAAAAAATTGATTATAACCTTTGGCCACAAGACGAGCTTTGAGGTGATCAATAGTACCATCATGTCCAACTTTGATAAATAGTACCATCATGTCCAACAGTGACGGGGCCAGTTCCTAAGTTCCACTGTTATGAAGAGCACTTAGTTCATTTGTCATGGCCTAATGCCAACCAGGATGGGCTAAAGCTTCATTGACAGCTTTTGGAATGGTCATAGAAGAAAGAGAGGAAAGACATGTATAAAAAGGTAATGACAATTGATCATAACTCAAAGCAATATAATGGGGTGAGGGATTACGGGTAGAATGCATAACTTTTCATAGGGCAATGGGAAGGTCAGACTTAGGTGTCAAAGTTGGAGGAGATAGAGTAGTTGGCACTTGAGTGAAGTCACATGGTGGTGGTTGTGATCGGTTTCAACTACTATAAACCTGAAGAGCTGGTGGAGAAGAAGATGACTGTGGAGCAAGATCTGATGGTGAAGAAGACATAGTAAGAGGGTCACAAAGAATAGGAACATTAAAGGTACTAGGAGTGTTGACAGGATTGGATGGAGACAAAGATGAAGGTTGACTCTTAAAATAAATGGAGAACTCATCAAAGGTGACATCTATAGACACAAAATAATGGTTAACAGAAGGAGAAAAGCATTTGTATTCTTTTTGTGACCTTGTATACCCTAAGAAAACACACTTATATGATCTAGGAGAAAGCTTGTCGAGACTAGGAATGAAATTATGAACAAAACATGTAGACCCAAAAACTATTAGAGGTAAGGGATGAAGAGGTTCACGAGGGAATAAAATGGAATAAGGTATGTTATTATTTAAAATCAAAGAAGGTATGTGATTAATGAGATAACAGGCAGAAAGAATAGCATCACCCCAAAAATGTTTAGGAACCTCTCCACGAATTAAAAGAGTGTGAGTTGATTCAATAAGATGTATATTTTTACGTTCAGCTACACCACTTTATTAAGGGGTATAAGCACAAGAAGTTTGATGTAGAATACCGTGAGAAACCATAAAATGTTTAAAAGAATGAGAAAGATATTCATGGTTATTATTACTGCGCAAAACTCTAATAGAAACACTGAACTGAGTTTTAATTTCATTAAAAAAAGATTGAAAGATATGAAATAATTCCCAACAATTTTTTATTAAAAATAACCAAGTACATCTGGAATAATCATCAATGAAAGTAACAAAGTATTCAAAACCTAAAGTAGATTTAACGCGGCTAGGACCCCAAATGCTAGAGGGAACCAAGGCAAAAGGGGACGAAGCATCACATGTGACACTACGAGGAAAGAAAGTACGATTATGCTTGCCCAATTGACACGACTCACACACCAAACAAGACAGCTTGGACAAGGTAGGGACAAACTGCTATAACTTGGTTTGGATGACCTAACTAAGCATGAAGAATAGAAGAAAACTGCATAACTACACCAATGTGTGTAATGGGACGGAGATCATAAAGACCATGAGACTCACATCTTATGCCAATCACCTGTTTCGAACTCTGGTCCTATAAAAACATAAAATTGTTGGTGAAAAAAATAACACAATCAATAGAACGAGTTAGATGACTGATGAACAACAGGTTAAAAGGAGATTCAGGGACATAAAGAACATTTTCAATGGTTAAAGAAGGGAAAATTTTAACAATGCCAACACCATTAGATGAGACTCTAGAACTATCAGCTAGTTTAACAAAAGGTAAAAGATTAGGAGAGGATAAAGAAGAAAACAAACATTTTGTTACCAGTGCGACAAATGCAGTGGAACTAGTAGATTGTTGATCCTTATACCATTTGCGAAATTTGTTGAACATAATAGGTGTATAGGACGAAACAGAAGAAGGAGGATCCCTAGTAGATGAAGGTGGGGAAGATCGGTTTGAACAACTATAGCAGATCGAGGAGGATGACTATACAATGGATAACACTTGTCAATATTGTGACCTAGCTTGCTACAATGTTCACACTTATGTAATGCATAACACTTGTCCATCTTGTGACCTAGCTTGCCACAATGTTCACGCTCATGTAATGCATAAAACATGTCCATCTTGTGACCTAGCTTGCCACAATGTTCACATTTAGGATGTCCTTTTCCCTATTTGCAAGGGCGAGTCTGATCATCACAATGAGATACCAACACAGAAGAATTATCAACAAAAGCAGGTGTATCAATGTTGGGTTTTTCTGGTACACGCAAAAGAGTATAGCCGGTCCAAGTCAAGGTGGGGACAACCGGGGAACCCAAGATCTGATCACGAAGAACTTTGAGCGTTGCGTGATCTCCATGGCAGGATCGAGGGAAGGAGGCAATTACTCGTTGAACTCATGAAAAAGAGCACGAATTTCGACCATATAATCAATCATAGAGTCTTGATGTTTAGAGGCAATAAGATCTATAAATTTAGAACAGACACCATAGAGACGTTGAGTATCATTCATTTATAATAACTTGGCATGCTCCCAAATTTGAGCACATGTTCCGGAGGAATGAAAAAGCTGCTTTAACGAAGCATTAAGAGTACCCTTGAGAACCACACATTATTGAGCATCAATTATTTCCCAACGGTCGTCCTTAGCAAGAGTTAGAGTAGGTTCTCTCGGGGTAAGATGATCAAGATACCTTTGACTCTTAAGCCATAATCAAACATTCATGTGGCATAATTAGGACCAGTTAACTCGTCAATGGATAAGTGCACATTAACATAGTTAATGTAGATGGACAGGTCAAACACACCAGAAGAAATTTCAGAATTGGAAGAGGTAGCAAAAGACGCATTGAAGGAAGAGAGAGAAAAACCCTAAAATACCAAAGAGGTCTGATTGGATTAATTAGACTAGATCGAGAAAGAGTAGGACGAGGTGATTCCGGCATAAGTGATCGTTGTTGGAGACGGTGGATGACGCACCGCCACGTGCGATGATGAAATGGGAGGAGGTCACCACGTGTGAGGACGAAATAAAAGGAGGTGTGACTTCGAATGACGCATGAGGGAGCGTCGCTGCTCCGATGACGACGATTCTGGCGACATTGAGGTCGCCTAGCCGGGGCAATCAGAACCATGTGGTCGCCAGTCAGAACTGGCACTCCAATGACAACAACAACGACGATGGCAATAACGGCGACAATGACAACGACGATGGCAATAACGACGACAATGACAACGACGATGGCGGTAGCAGTGCTTATGATGGCATGGGCAACGAAAAGAATGCCAAAAAAAAAACTTAAGCTCTAGATATCATGTTGAGAATAAAGAAAATAGGGTTTAAGATTAATCGTGCTTGTGTATAAACCACACATAAGGAAATCTATTTATAATAAAGAGATATACAATTAAAAAGAATAACTGAAAATAAATAGAATAAATAAAAGATATTGTTTGATATTGTGATTAACAATATCTTAATAATATCAAACAATATCTAAAAAATCTAACACTATTAAAATATATATGCACATAAAATATACATGCACTAATAAACTATGAAAAAGTGATTAATTTCCTTGAACTTTCCAACCAGACAATTCATAATTTAATACAAATAAATTATTATATTGTCTGCTCTTATATTAATTTTTAAAAAATATTTTTTTCAAAAAAACATAGAGATAATAAATAATTTTTGTATTGAATCCGGAATGAGAAACTAAGGTTAACTCAAACGATAACAACCTCAAATCAAATAAAATAAATCAAATATATTTAAGAATATAATTAACCACATATCTAAAATATAATTATTAACAACATATTACAAAAATATAGACTCACATTACATAAAAGAACTTTAAGCTCATAATAGCAACTTGGAAGCAAGAAACGCGAATAACAATATAGCCTAAACCTCTATCAAAAAATAAAATATAAAAATAACAGTGGGACTTTTGAAATTAACGGAAACTTTCAATTCTCAGATAACCGAAGCCTAAACGTGTATATGCTTCAATTTTTATGAGAATCGAAATCTAAATATTCTCACTAATTTCGAAAATACCAGTGTTTTGATTGACTTTTTTTTCTTAAATCTGGGACATATTAAGCGAAGTTAAATGGAATTTTTTGCATTCTAATATTAAAATAAAACAAACATGTTTCTTGAAATATTTTCTTACATAAGATAAATAATTAATATGTAACACCCTTCCTTAAGAATTTTTGTAAACTTTTGGTTCTTTATAAAAAAATAATATAACTATTTATTTGACTTAACTAAATAATTTAATTTGACTTAGAGAATAAAATAAATTTTACAAATGTAGTTAGGTTGTTAGAGAGAAAAAAAGAAGTTAAAATAATGATTGCATTGAGAAAGGATCAATACATCCTTGGGTATATATTCATCAAATATGGAATTCATCAAGATATTTGGACACTTGATAAGGATCTAGTTATAAGTAACAATTATCAAAGATGATCATAATTTTCATTATTTTGTGGCTTAAAAATTTGAAAACACATTTAGCACTACTTTTAATGGAATCAGGAAGATATAATTAGTCAAAGCATGGCTCTAAACAACTTATAAGTTGCACAAAATCAGAGCGAAGTGATTATAAGTTTTGGAATAAATTCAAACTACGTAAGTAAACTTAAGAAAAAACATGTTATATATACTCACCATGGAATTGACTCAAGAAGATTGAAACAAGAGAATGAATCATTTAAGAAAAAAAATTATGTATAGAATATGTAAGAACAAAATAGAAAACTAAACCAGAAAGAAAGAAAAGGAGAACATTGTCTTTTAAACATCTCGAACCCTAGCTATTTGTACCACACCTAGCCGGCCTAGCCAAAAACGCCAACACCTATCATTCTTTACTGTCATAACTATACCGGCAAAGGTTGGGAAACTGGTGTACCACACCTAGCTGGCCGAGCCGAATAATAACCATAAAACTCGTCTGTGTAACTACCCAGGATGTAAATAATAACAATCACCATACACACGCTAAAGTGAATCAAAGTATCCGGCCTAAGCCGCTAAAGAGCAACATCGACCGAACACACTAAAAGAACAATAGTGGCCTAAGCCGCTAAAGAGTAACCAGCCTAGGCCGTTAACTCTAGGAAACTAAGCAAGGACTTGGCAAATTTGGAACATCAACGGTAAGATTCATAGGCCCCACGATGATCGAACAAAGGGGTCTGGGTTAAGGCCCAAGCCCACTTATGGCCCAAACAAGGGCCCAGCCCATGACGTGGCCAGACATAATTAATAATCTATAAATATGCATGGACCCCACGAATTAAAGGTACGCATTCATTACTTTCCTAAACATGAGATTTGACTTTCTAAGAGATTTTGCTGACTTGAGCTTCAGAGTCTCTTCTGCAGATAACCCCTGGGGTCCAAATCGATCACACTGAGATATCCATACGCGACATGTATCGACCAGAAAGAAGCCTACTGAGGAGATTACGGACTACAGTAAGATAGTACTTGTGTCTGACATATCTTATTTTTTTCATTATATGACCAAAATCGGTCACAAAGAAAAGTAGTGACCAATTTAGTAATCAATTCAAATTGGTCACTATTTCTTTGACCACTAATATATAATGATTGATCAAATGATCAAAATCAGTGACCCGAAACAGTAACGGAAATCAGTGACCACTTTATTGACCGAACTCAATCACGATTTAGTAACTAAAATCATTTACTAAAATAATTGATTTAGTAACCAAAATAAATGAGAAATTTAGTCATCGAATTCCTATAATTTAGCGACCACTTTGTTAGTCATTATATCACCACTTTGTTAGTTATTATATAAATAACTAATAGTATTAATCTTTAATTTTAATCGCTTTTGGAAAAATACTTAATAACTTTATAATATATATTATGTGGTATAAAATTATTTATTATTGGAATTTAAAATATAAACAAAATTATATCAACATAAAAAAAATGAACAAATATGTTTCATTGCTTGATAAAAGTAACAAATTCAATAATTACAATTCAAATATTAAAAAAAATATATAGTATTGAGAGTTATTAAGTCATAAGACTATCTACATTTAAAGTCTTGATCCTAATCATCTTAATACGCTTTGTTTGACCTGCTCTTACATTATTTGGGGATGGCAAGTCACAATATCCGGTTCCTTCAATATCAAGAATATCCGGTTCCTTCCTTCAATATCAAGAATATAAATAATTTATTCAATTGTACGTATAAATGGATGAAAGCCGACAAATAAAAAGCATAAAATTACTGTGCAACATAGTCTCCTTTTTGGTTCATAAACTTTGTTGACGTATGGATATAACAACAATTATTTGATTTGATGGCTTCAATTAGCACAAGTTTATGAACCAACAAATCATATGTATTGAACCACGGAATATTATTCTTGACATTATTGGAACACATATAGGTACTTGCAAGCCATTATCTTGGCACCGTCAAATGTAAAAGTCAGTTTGATACTAACCTTATGTAGCAATTGAATGTTCTCACCACTACCGGACCTTACATATGATTAGGGAGCCACGGCTCCCCCATTTTTTATTTAATTTTTAATATTTATTTTAAAATTATTTTTATATTATATTATTTATATTAACTTTTTAATTTTTTTCTTAAAACTTTATGCATAGTTTTTTCTTTTTTATTTTTTTTCTTATACATCTCCACTTCTTTTTTCCATTTTCTTTTTGATTTTAATTTTTACTCTCAATCTAACATTATTTTTAAAATAAATTGATTTAAGAAGTTAAGAAACAATATGTTTTTTCTTTTGAATAAGTTTATTTTCTTTTTTATATTTTTTTCTTTAAAACAATATGTTTTCTTCTCGTATGTGATAAATTTATCTATTGCGTATCATTATGTGTATCACTTGAAGGTGATGAATTTATCTTTTTCTAAATAGGTGAGTAGTAATACATTTATATTAGAAAAAATATAATAAAGAATAAAAAAATTGATTTTTTCTTTTTCAATGAGAAGACTTGTGATGGAAGTAAAATAAATGCATCTAAGTGAATTGAACTTGAGAAATTTCATGTGAACCCAATAATTAAAGACAATTAAAAACTACTTTCAAAAGTTCTTAAAGTTTAGATACAATGAATTTTAAAAAAATCTAATTTGACACCCTGAACTTTTTGTCCAAGTTCTGCCATTGGTTGTCACCCAATCCAAAACTAGGATTGGGCATAATTTACTAAACTATACTAATTTGTGGTTAACTGCACTATTTTATACTAAAAAAAACTGAACTGTTTGTATTTAAAATTGCACTTCATTGTTTTTAAGTTTAGTTTCAAGAAACCAAACTTATATCAGTTAATTATTCCATGTATGAACTGAACTATGGAATTTTAGTTTTCCCTTCCTCTTCGCTATCTGAACATTCCTCTTCACAATTTGAACACTCTCCATTTCTTTTGTTTCAATCAGCACTCTCATAGTAAATAAGCTAAGATTTTTATATTTCAAAGTTAATAAACAAGGCTAAAAAATCTTAGGCAATGATAAACTTTAACGAGGAGAATGATGCATGTTTTTTTGGGAGAAATGATTAAAGTTGCTGACGAACTTGTAAAGCATCGACTTCCTCTGCAAAATAAAAGAGTATTTGTTAAACATGGATATGGGTAGTATATTAATGTTTTTCTATTTTTGTTTTAAAAATATCTTTATTTAAATTCTATTTGTGTGAATAATAATTTCAACAATTCTTTTATTATATATATATATATATATATATATATATATATATATATTTGTTTCTATATTTAAATCCATCACTTATATTTTACTTAAACATCAAATTTTATAATTTGTTTGACAACTATAAGACGAGTATTAAGACATGTTTGGAAGAAAAATAAATAAATAAAGTTGATAAATACATTAAGATAAGTTAGGATAAATGATTTGTATCGTGTTGACATAAATATCTTTCTCTATATTTTTTTCACAAGGATACTAAAAGAGCTTCAATAAATTTGAACAAAGTGATTTTATATGAAAAATTTATTTATTTTTAGTTAATATTTTAAGTTTATATTATAAGTTTTCAAGAGTAATGTAGTTAAGTTAAAAAATAGTGCAATTTGTAAAATAATTCATTTTATAACAGTTCGGTTCATACAACAGTTAGAGATGACAAATAAACACGTTCTGTGGGTATTGTCCGAACCCGTCTCCGTTTTGACGAAAAATCCCCGCATTGACTAGGTATGCGTATGGGCATGGGTATGGAGAATCTCTAATTTTTTCAATTGGGTATGGGGATGGGGATGGGGATGTACATATCCCTACCATAATACTCGTCCCCGCCATATCTTCAACCCTGTTTAAGTTATTAAAATATTCACAATTAATTAAATAACCCTATATATATATATATATATATATATATATACTTTTTATTTTTTATTTCTTCTAATTATTTGGTTTGTTATGAAACTCATTCGCATCTCCAATATATTTTTTATCTTATCATAACCTTTATGTAATTATATTAAAATGATGTATCTCAATTAAATAAATTGTATGTCTAACATTTGAATATTTCTATTATTTTTTAATATTTTTATTTATTGTATATTTTTCTTTCACATGAGAATGTTTAATACTCTCAATTTAAGTGTTTAATAACATAAACCTTTTATTTACTAGGTAATATAAAAAAAAATTTTACTTATTATTCTTAATTTTTATTTCATTTGAAGAATTCTTTTGTTTTGCTTAAATAATTTTTGTTATTTCTCAACCATTGAGTATATATGTTGATATTTGGAAATTTTTCTTAGATCTCTAAGATATTTTTCATTTTATCATACCATTAATTATACATTTATTTTTCCTTTGTGCGATTTCTTTCAATAGTCTTCAAATTGTTTATAAGATACACATTTGTTAATTTTTTTAATATTTTTATTTTTTCTTTATTTTCATCATGTAAAATACTATTTCGATAAATTTTATCTAATTATTTTTTATTTTCTAACTCATTATAATCATACTTTAATTTTTTTCAGTATAATTGTATAAATAATTTTTATTTACTACAATATAAAAATTTAATGTAATTGTCATGAATATTTTTTTATCACCATTCAACATATATTGGAGTTCAAAAGATACAAGATCTATGTTAAATTTTTATTATAATATTTATTATTTGTTCTTTGCGTCATTTTGATTAAGTGATATATTATAACTTTTATTAGTATATAAAAAAGAGATTCATCATAATTTAAAAATTGAAGTAAACAAACATTTAAAATATATTTTAATTTGAATATTTTTTCCTTTTATATTTTTTAAAAATATATTTAAATTTTATCAACTAGGTTTGAGTAATGTTTGCAATTTACTAAATGTTTTGGTTCTCATGAAATTTTAATTGGTATTTTAATATAAAATGTAAACAATTATAATTAATTTCAAAATATTTGATATTGAAGAAACAATCATCCTCATAATATTAAATATTTGATAATTCTATGTTTCCTTTATCGTAATTTTTTATTATTTTATAAAAATTAATTAAAATTAATATTAAAGTAGTACGAAAACGGGTACAGGTATGAGTACGATATTATACCCATTATCCGTTGGGGATGAGGATGAGACAAAAGTTTGATACCCATTGGGTTTGGGTATGGGGATGGGGATGAATTTTTTTTACGAGAATGGGTATGGGACAGCAAAACCCGTCCCCGCCCCGTCCCGTTGCCATCACTAACTATAGTACAGTGCAGTTCAATTCAGTTTGTTTGAAATAAAAAACATTTTAGTTCAGTTCGTTTGAACTGTTTTTTAGTTCAGTACAGTTCAGACGAATTATTTTTTAGTTAAGTATAGCTTTTAATAGTTTAGTGTAGTTTAGTATGTTTTGCCCAGTCCTATCCAAAACCATTAACAAGATTAGATATCTATTATTTCTTCTATCTCAATTTCAAACAATTTTAACTAAAAGTCAATCATGGAAAAGACCCAAAACAAGGAGCATCAGTAAATAAATTCATGTAATCTTTATAAATCGATTTAACTTGACAAACATTATGGATCAATCAAAAGATTACTTACACTATCAAATGCATAATTATAGTGTAAGAATTAAGATTTCTAAACAATACTAACAAGAATAATTACTCATAATTAGCATGTTATAAAATAAAAAAAATTAGTGTTTCACTCTACACACAAATATATATAAATGATCACTCATAATCAGCATGTTATAAAATCACGTCATCAACTTTTGCCAATCATCTAATTTACGAAATGCACATATTTGGTTAGATCAAAAGGTCTTTCAAAGGTTGTAATGAGACTTCGAAGAAATATGGTTTTCAAGAATTCAAAAACACCAGTAAGCAGAGTAGAACAACTAAATGTAAATAATTCACAGTATCCTTATACTTCTCATAACACAACCTTTTTTATCTTGTAATACTCATTTTTTGTCTTAAAAGTTTTTGGCCTGCTTTTATTAAAGGGCTTAAGGTCAGCCCACTTGTTACCCCTAGGACCCCCTTCCCAGCTACTCACTCCCTCATTTTGTCTCCTCACATAACAACATCTCCCTGTCTTTCTCCCTTTTTTGAAACAGGAGCTTTGCTAGGGCTTGAGCTACGTCCTCCTTTGAGCTTACTAAATGTTCTTCCTCCACGTAAGTCAATCCCTAACCTCTGTTCCACTTCTGTTTTTCTATTCCAAAGCTTTGGTCCCATGTTGTTCTTTGTCATGGTATCATTTTCGCCTCCCTTGGTTCTGTTTTCCAACTACATAAGTTGTAGTCATGTCGTGGTGCTCTTCTTTTAGGGCCTATTGTTGGGTTAGCACCTTTCAAGGTAAGGAAAGTTAATGATTGTGCCTTGGTATTTCAAGTTTGGGAATTTCATTTTTAGCAAATTTGGGGAATTTTCTTAATTGGTAGTTTAATTCCATGTATTGATAAGAAAAACTTAGTTTTCAAAATGTTAATTGTTATGGAAGAGATTTTTTTGCTCAAAGAATTTGTGGTTTTCTATTTTATGAGAAATATATATACATATATTGAATTTGGTGGGTTACAGTGACATGTTGAAAGTGGATGCATGTGAGATTAAGTTGTGGGTCTTGGAGAAATATGGTTCTTGAGTTGAATGAAGATGAAACTCTTTTATTTTGGGAGGTGATGTAGAAAATGGTACAAGGTTGAACGTTGGGGTTGTAACCATGTTTGAATTGAGGGTTTGATATTACTTAGCTAAGGTTTTGCTTTTACTCATTTATAGACTTGATAAATGTAGAATTTATTGATTGTTGCAATTATTCAGTTTGGTATCATATATACACCACTTTGAAATCCGTTTGAAAAGATAAAAGTGCAAGATACCAAATTGTGTAGTGGAACAAGTCAAAATCTCACAACCAAGAAGCATATGGTGTGGCATTACCCATTTTCCTACATTGCACACTTTTCGTAAAATGAAGGTTCCAACTTTGTTAACCGTTGGATTGCATTGAAATTTTAACATCTGATCCTAGACACATAGCTCTTGACTTTTACTGGTCAGATCTTGAATCAAATGTTTGTAGTGAGAGCAGTTTTTATCACAAGGTCCCTGTAGTTTTGGTTGTTGACAATATTTACCTTTGTTGCTTGTTTGGTGCAAACTATCTCTATAGTTATTCAATTAAGTTGGTTCTTTTTGCATTAGGTTCTTGATTCAATCATCTTTAATTTGAATGTAAATAGAAAATTTTTGGAGCTTTACACAAGCTGCAGTTTTATTTCTAAAATCCCAAATTGTTTGCATAATGTGTTGTTAAGTTGAATTGGATAAAAATTATAAGAATTAGTTGGTTTCCAAGAGAGACATATGTTGTATGGTTTTTAATATGTGTTTTCAATCCTTGTGTGAGAATATAGGAGATTCCATGGGGGAAATCCTATTTGATTTAATTAGTAGTGCGTTCAGTGATGTAAGGAGTCATTACTAGAGATTTTTAATATGTGTTTTCAATGCTTGTGTGAGAATATAACAGATTCCATGGGGGAAATCCTATTTGATTTAATTAGTAATGTGTTAATTGATGTAAAGAGTCAGTACTAGAGGTTTATCCTGATACTCTAATGTTCATTTAAAACTCATGTAGAGTGGAATGAGTCATGTGCTGAGAGGGTCAGGAGGTCTTATCTTTAAGAACAACCCTAGGGTTCTTATAAAGGTTAAAGGGACTAACTTTGTGTGGTAGGGTGAAACTCGTTGATAATGACTTTGTAGGTAGTAGAGGTCACCACGAGTGCAAAAACCACTAAGAATGATACATCAATGTCTAGATCCGGATAATTGAGTCTAGAGTGTCATCTTGTGTGATGAGTTAGTTGATATTGCTTAGCTTGGTGTAATAGGTGCATTCACTACAAGTAATCTGGTAATTATCGATGGACTAATACTGACGGATTAAAAATCGTCGATAAGTATAATTTAGCAACAAATTTAACGATGGATCTCAAGCAGGAAAAATATCGACGAATATTTCCATGGGTAATAACACAAGAGACATTTGGCGACAGATTTATCCGTCGATAATACCATAAGGGACATTTCGCGACGATTTTATCCATCGGTAAGGTGACCAAACAATTGCCGACGGTTGACTAACACGTTAATCTGTTGGTAAGTTTGTGGATTAAACTTAAAAAAATCAGATTAAACACATTCCCCCATTGCAAAACTCGTTAGTTCTTCTCCTCCAAACACATCACCGAAGTCGCCGCTACTATTGCCGCCCATTGCAGCTGCCACTGCCGATGTCGTGCCACTCCTAATCACCATCGTGATGGCCTCCTTCCCGTAACGTTGTAACTGGTTTGAGTTCGACTTCTTGTTCGGATTCGTTCTAACGTTGATAGAGAAGCAGGGTAAGGGGTTTTGTTGTTCGTGAAATCATCCAACCTTTTAATTCATCCTTACCAATAATTTTCTTACTAATAGTTGCTTCCATTTTTGTGGCGAGAGGAAATTCAAAGTGGACTTCCGCGTGAGTCGGGGGGTTTTCGCAGCGAAGGGGTTGTTGTGGAACGAGGGTGCTGTGTTTGGTGTTGCTTTGGCCGTTGAGGTGCTTCGGCTGCCGAGGCGCTCTAGTCGTAGAAGGAACGTACTAGCTTTGGTGTTGATGGGCTGTCGTGGGGGTAACACCCGTTTTTCTTTAATTTTTCTTCCTAATGCAGTGCATTTGAATTGAATGTGATAGGGCATGTTGTTGTTGTGATTTGAAGCTTAATTTTGTCCAGAGTATCATGCTTTGATTGTAGTATCATCCATATGTGATTGTGGTATGCATGTTGTTCCAAATTAAATTATGTTGCCATTTCCTATGTTAGTAATATTGCATCACTTAAAGTATAGTGTTTGGAGAAAATTAACACACATTATTTGGTCGTTGTGTCAAGTCCAATATATGGGGGCTGAATCCTAATTGTAGAATTGTGCAATATTTTATCCTTAAATCACAATGCTAATTTCATAATATTGTCATGATGTGGAATGGCGGTTGCAAGACCACTAATTAATTTCTTAATTGGTGCAGTATAAATTTTGTGGCAGCCTTTATCATCTTATTGTGGCAGAAAACAATTATGGCCTTTTAAGTCTACACTAGCTATGCATAAACTAAGTCACACAAGCTAGTCTCCACATGAATTTTCGTTTTCTATGTTATTCCTCACTTTGACCTTAGTTTTCATCATTCTTATACTAATTAGATTGTGTTTGCATCATTGCTTAACGATTCCTTTGCTAATTTGGTAGTCTTAGCTCATTTTGGCCAATTTCTAGTTCATTTTTTGGGTTTTGACTAGGCAAACTCGAATTAACTTGTTAATTCTGAGTTGTGATCTTTTCTCCACCTTTATTTTTTTTTTAATTAGAACTTGTCCAAGTAGTCTTATAAGAGTTATGTGTACTAGTCTACTTAATTTCTAAATTTTCGCAGTTTTAGCTTAGTTCAGTGGTAGGTTTAGGTCTTAAAGACTTAGATTTTGAGTTGTTATTTTTAGTCGTGTGAGCTGTTTTTAAGTCATATTTTGGCATTAGAAACTTGTGTGGATAGTTAGATTAAGTTGCATAAGTTAGGCTAGTACATGCACATAGAAAAGACTTAATTTAATAGACTAGTCTTGGCTTTAGGTAGTGATTTTGTATAAATATTTTAGGAGACAGTTTGTAAGTTAGGATTAAGTTTTCTTAAGTCATTTTAACCTTCTCTAGGTAGTTTCTATCCACTTCTACCCATGATTTAGCATAACCATAGTTTTTAGCCTAGTTTTAGTGTGTTTTTATAGGTTTTAGGTAATGAAACTAAGTTTTAGGTAGGATTTCAGTTTTTAGTTATTTTTTAGGTTCCTTTTGTCATTTTAAGTTTGTTGTGTAGGTTCGTGGTGTTGTTTTTACCAGTTTTCATAGATATTATATTAGAGCAAAAATGCAAAAAGTCAATTCATGGTCAACTTAGCAACTTTTCACCCAATTTAGTGCTTATTTTGCCACTGTTTCAGCTGGCTTTTCTGCCCTGGGTTCACTGTTTCTGCATCAAAGTAAGCCACAAAGTTAGTCACTCTAATTCAATGAGAAAAACATAAACTAAGTTGTGAGGGTAGACTACTTATGCATAAACTAAGTCACACAAGTTAGCCTCCACTTATGAATTTTCGTTTTCCATGTTATTCCTCACTTTGGCCTTAGTTTTCATCATTCTTATGCTAATTAGATTGTGGTTGCATCATTGCTTAACAATTCCTTTGCTAATTTGGTAGTCTTAGCTCATTTTGGCCAATTTCTAGTTCTTTTTTGGGTTTTGACTAGGCAAACTCGAATTAGCTTGTTAATTCTGAGTTGTGATCTTTTCTCCACCTTTCCTTTGTTAATCAAAACTTGTCCAAGTAGTTTTATAAGAGTTATATGCACTAGTCTACTTAATTTCAAAATTTTTGCAGTTTTAGCATAATTTAGTGGTAGTTTTAGGTCTTAAGGACTTAGATTTTGAGTAGTTATTTTTAGTCGTGTGAGCTGTTTTGTAGTCATATTTTGGTATTGGATCTAAACTTGTGTGGATAGTTAGATTAAAGTTTCATAGATTAGGTTAGTACATGCACATAGAAAAGACTTAATTTAGCAGATTAGTCATGATTTTAGGTAGTGATTTTGTGTAAATCTTTTAGGAGAAAGTTTGTGAGTTAGGATTAAGTTTTCTTAAGTCATTTTAACCTTCTCTAGGTAGTTTCTATCCACTTCTACCCATGATTTAGCATAACCATAGTTTTTAGCCTAGTTTTAATGTGTTTTAAGAGATTTTAGGTAGTGAAACTTTGATTTTTATGTAGGATTTCAGTTTTGAGTTATTTCTTAGGTTCCTTTTGTCATTTTAAGTTTGTTGAGTAGGTTCTTGGTGCTGTAATTACCGACAGATACAGGTCGTCGGAAATTACCGACGGATAATGTCGTCGGTAATTACCGAAAAGCATTAACCATTAGTAAATATTAGCTACGACCCTTTTACCGACGAATTTCAGCCCGTCGAAAATCTGTCAGAAAAATTAGATTATTGACGGATATTTGTGGTTATCAATGGATCTCGACTATTAGTAATACCTATTTTTTTTGTAGTGATTGTTCTGTAATTCTTTTGAGTGTTATATATATAT
>Ga0214544_1002119_pt1 | contig 41824 bp, 14 predicted proteins | sample CNSS3metaG_FD_160074 | JGI IMG/M metagenome (GOLD analysis project Ga0214544, IMG submission 160074) | Root nodule microbial communities from cowpea collected in UCLA plant growth center, Los Angeles, California, USA - CNSS3 | ecosystem: Host-associated > Plants > Roots > Nodule | place: USA...
TGTGTGTGTGTATGTGTGTGTGTGTGTTAATTTAATTCTATTTTGCTTTGTAGTGTTCAGTAGATTTGATTCTACATTGTACCTCGTTTTAATGGAAGCAAAGTAACTATTCTTCTTATTGACCTTTCCTTTTCTCTTGCAGTGTAAATCTGCTGCTCCAATTTTTCTCCTTCTGTTTGCTTTTGCTTTAAGGTGTGTTCCAGTCATTTTGCCTTCATAATCACTCTGATTATATGATTCTTGTGATTGCTTTAAATGTTAAACATACTAAAATTTAAGCAGCTGCATCAACAAGATAGTTTGTGGGCTTTCTTTATTAATGAAAACACACTTTTTATCATGAAATCTTGCATAATCTTGAAGGCATTAGGTATGTGCTTTCATTAATCATTACTTTCAGCAATAGTTATTTATTCCATGAGGTGGAATTCTTTTAGAATTGACATGCTAGCAATTATTTCAATTAACATTTTATTTTCTACTTTCGGTTATACTTTTTCATGCTGCTTTCTTTCTCTCTCAAATGATTGCATGTTTGGTTATGCATCCTGTAGGTGATATATATTCATTTCTACCTGTTTTTTGACATCTGTTTGTAAATTTTGGTTGGAAGGTTGGAGACACCAAGCTTTAGACTCTCAGGCATCATCTTAATCATTTCTTTTGGCATATTATTAACAGGTATTATATCTTCCTTCACTTTTTGTGATAGTAATATGATAAATACCCCATTATTATTAAATTTTTAAGGGATAAAGGGAAGGCTATTGGGATAAAGCTGATGAGAGCTGGAACAGATTGGTAAGGGATGTTAGGTAGGATGTGTGGCTCCAAAGTGACTGCTTGTGCATGGGGTGTGGTAGCAGGGAGGTGGCATTTCAAGTACATTCTGTAGGGTAGGATACATAAATGTACTGATGAGGGGATTGAGGGGTTAAGCAAGAATCGAGTGGTAAGATTTGGGAGGAAGGAGATATATTGAAGAACCTCTGTTTGTGTTTCCCTTTTACATTTCTGGTATCTATCATAATGTGCTATTTTTATATGCGTTTATTTTCACAAGCACCTGAGCCAGTTTGGCTGCCTACATGCTCAGTGATAAAGTATAGAGCATGGAAACCTTCTGAGAATAAGCAGCATAGCTATCAAGGGTTTTTCCATCTTTGCTTGTCTTATTGAATATACTTCTGATTCTTTTTTGTTTTGGAGGACTTTTCTTCAATTCCAAAATGAAATAGCATCCAGTAGAAGTTAGGATAGACATTTTATTCTTATAATTTAGTTTGAAGTTTAAACAACAGAAATGTTTTCAGAATCTAAAACAGCCAATAAAATCTTCATAATTTTGTTGGAAATCTCCACCAGTTAAAAGTATTGGTTTATTCTGTTAATGTTTTAGAATTAAACCAAAACTTGTTCAATTGCATTTTATAAGATTTACGAATTTATAGCACATTAAGAATTCAAACCTTCCATCCCTAATTTATTTTGGTGTGGTGCAGTTTCAAAAGAGACTGAGTTTGACTTCTGGGGGTTTGTTCTTGTAATGCTTGCTGCTGTTATGTCTGGGTTTCGTTGGTGTATGACTCAGATCCTTTTACAGGTATCGTATTTGCATTTTCATTTCTGTGTATATTGATATCTACATCTCTTCCTGCTTTTGTCAACCATGTATTCTGATACATTGCTTCATTTTATTGTATTGGAACCTGATTTGCATTCTTGCCATTCGTGTTGAACTGAAAACCAAATTGAAAGAAAGAAGCCTACGGTATGTGCCCTGCATAACTTCATGTCAATAATTTGTTGAGAATATTAATTTTATTAAATTGATATGATATATTGGATGAAATGTTTCGCTTAATTAAATAATTGGTTATTTAAATTTATTTATTTTTTGGTGGTTTTGGTCCATGAATTCATTAATCTGACATTAATTTCTGCCAGTTGACTATGCATTCTTTTTGCCCTTTTTGGCACGTTAATTTATGTGACCAAATAGTGTAAATTGCTGGTTCAGAAAATGGTGCATTATGCCTACGTATTTTAGACATTGAAGCTTTGAAAATACTAGTTACCATATTCATGTACAATTAATATCTTAGAGCTGCACCATTTTTGGTGGTTTTGGTCCATGAATTCATTAATCTGACATTAATTTCTGCCAGTTGACTATGCATTCTTTTTGCCCTTTTTGGACACATTAATAATTTATGTGACCAAATAGTGTAAATTGCTGGTACAGAAAATGGTGCATTATGCCTACGTATTTTAGACATTGAAGCTTTGAAAATACTAGTTACCATATATTTTAATAGCTATTTTTTTCTATGTAAAAGAAATAATTTTATTGAGATCAAGAGAAATAATTTCAAAGAGTAAAGAGGACAAGCAGTCCTCCTAAACAAAAGAGAAGAAAATATTGAAAAAGAGAAGATTAATGCTGCAGCTCTAAGATATCAATTGTACACCTATTATTGGAGTCTCCTTGCTGGATGGTTGATGATGCATCAACAATGGTGACTTCAACTGTCAGAGGGATATTGCTTCTTTTGAAAGCTTGTACTGCCCTCTCAGTTAGTTTTTCCGTCAGCTCATCAGCTAAATAGTTCTGTTGCTTCACGGTAGATTTTATAATCCAAAATTATATTTACCTTCCATATATTTTAAACCAACTATCTTGTAGACCACATAGATTGCCTACCTTGTTTAACTTGAAATCTGAATTTAATTGCAATCGATATATTTTTCAATCCTGAAATCTTCCATTTTAACACAAGGTTATTGATTATTAAGCTCCTGAAGAAATTAATAAATGTGTTGTAGTTAATAAATAGAAAAGAAGATATGCAACTGTTCATTTAATTAAGCATCAAGAAATTGATTTTTTTTTCTTTTAATAAAAGAACATAATAGAATGAATACAAAATACTGGAAGAGGATCAGAAATCCTGGTTAAAGCCAAAAAGATAAAGGAAAAGACCAAATCGACTAAAGAGATTTAGAGCACTCCAAGCATTGATGTGGGCCTTGAAGTTCTAAAATTATAGAGCCTAGTAATTATTTGAAGACATAGTAAGGCTAATTTTTTATATTGACATATTCTAGTATTTTCATCTTTTTTAATTCTCACTCTATCTAGCATTGAATCATTTTTCTTTGCTCAAGTTTACTTTCGAGTTAAGATTTTGTAAATGCTGTTCTATTTTAACAAAAGGATTTTATGCTTTTTTCAAATAATTCAGGTCTGAAAAATCCAATTACCCTGATGAGCTATGTAACTCCAGTAATGGCAGTGTCAACTGCCCTTCTTTCCCTGGCTTTAGATCCATGGGATGAATTCCGAGAAAATCAGTACTTTGATAGTTCAGTGCATATTACTCGAAGTTGCTTGCTGATGCTTCTTGGTGGTTCAATTGCCTTTCTTATGGTAAGGCTGCGTGTTCGCTTTTAAGATATGTGTATAGTATTTTTTTTCTCTTTCCTCCTAAGACTGAAAGAGATGTCTAACAATTTTATGCTCGTTAGTTATTGTTTAATTTTGCTTGTTACACCTGTCCTGAATAGGCTTTTGTTTACTGTCACATTGCTTAGCTTTAATATTTCTTCACACCTACATTTGGATCCTGATGTTCTTGCAGGTACTAACAGAATATGTTCTGATCTCAGTAACTAGTGCTGTTACAGTGACAATAGCTGGGGTTGTTAAGGAGGCAGTCACCATATTGGTATCAATTATATTTCCATTTGTTGATATTGTTATCCAGTGTCTGTCCCTCCCTCTTATTATTCAATCAAGTATTTCTATACTACCAAGTTCCACTTCTGTGTTGTAAATGTATCAGGATTACTTTTTTGCAGCGTATGCTTTCAAATAGCAATGATATTTATTACAATAGTTGCTGAGCTAAACACTGGGATTCATTTTAATAAAAAGGGGAAAAAATTAGCATTCATGGAACTGTTAGTTATTTGCAAAACAAATTGCATAAGTTTTTCTCTCTTTTATTTACTCTTGTTAGTGCATATAAGACAGAAATTGGTTACCGATCATACAGACAGAAACCTTTAAACAAAGAAGTTTCATATTTTGGTTTGACTCTGATGTTGGAATCCAGCTGTAATATTTTAAATTATTGATTAGAGCTGTCCTTTTTGTTTCTACTCTAGTTAGTTGTTGTACTTTTATTGAATTAGGGAAATTTGTCAATTCGATATTGCAGTATAATTTTTAACATGTTATTTTAACTAGAGCACTAACTGATTCTTGAGTTTCAACATCTGCTCATAATACATAGATTTGCATTTATGCGTATAATGCAACAGATATGTATTGTTCTACATTTCTACTAATAGTGCTGTGTATTGAATGAGTAGATGAATGCATATGTTTGTTTCCCCCTCACATCTGGGTTTTCTGCTTGTACATTTGAACTACTCTTCTGGTTTTATGTTGTTTTTTGTTTTTTTTTTGTGTGTGTAGGTTGCAGTATTATACTTCCACGATCAATTCACTTGGTTGAAAGCATATGGTCTATTAATTATTATTGTTGGTGTCAGTTTGTTTAATTGGTACAAGTAAGTCATCAATCATAAAGCAGTTAAATCTGCATTCTTCTCGTCTGAACTTTTAATTTATGCTCTGATAACAATAAAATGCATTATTTTCTAAGCTTTCAGCCTCATTGAGGGGAACAATTGAATTGAATAATTATTATAGTCTATATTCCCACTTCCAAAACTTGCAGGGTAGGTAGACATGGCTTAGAGCATAAAGAAGGAAAGATTTTATTACATGATATTTAAAGTTTATTTGCTTGTACTAATAGGTCGCATAGTTGGGAAGTTCAATGCCTTATCATATGTTTAGTACTGAATTTCTCATTTGTAACCAATTTAATACTCAATTTATTATATGTAAAACAATGGATGAAAGTATTTTTTTGATCTAATAATACAACGTCAGAGCTTAAACTACAACCTGCTACTATATATTTCTTCTTATACTCATACTATCTTGTTGCCATACTGGTGTTTCTCTCAAATGTTGTGATATTTCCTCTCAATTTAATGGCAGCCGTTGAGTGGTTTATTCTATTATTTTTTAAATATCAGATACCTTAAGCTTCGGAAGGGCCATGCTGGTGGAAGTGACATGGCAGAACCTTCAATAGATTCTGCAGCCAAATATGTTATTCTTGAGGAGATGGACGAAGATGTCATCTGAAACCATTAACCAGCAAACAGTTCACAGCCAAAGTAAGCCTTTTCTCAGATGCCAGTTTAATGGCACAAATCGTCACCTAATCTTTTATTCATTCACTAATGAATATATTGTCTTGTCATCCAGAAACATACATGTTTCATGTTATCATAAATGAAAATTGGAATCATGCAAGTTGAAGTTTATATCATAGGGTATTTCCCATTTCTGCAATTTCTAGGAAATATTTAGTGCATGTTAATTATGAAGTATAGATTCTATTTTGTCACTCAAATGTCCATATTTTTGAGAATTTTGCAGAAATTACATTTATGTCTTTATTGATTAAATTATTGGCTAACTATTCACTGAAGCCTGCTTTCATGACTTATATGTATATCGAAGCAATGTTCTCTAGAGACCAAAGGGCACATAATAATCTTCCAGCGACATGCCACTTGTTTTGCTACATTTCATCAAGAGACGCATGTTTATGTTCCCCTTTGGAATTGTGGTGTCCGAGTTCTTTTGAAGTTTCTTTGAGTGAACAAATTCTTGGGATATAATGCCCCTTCCTATGATCAACATCACTTATATTCTGTAAAAATATGTACTCAATCAGTGAAGAGATTTTGACACTGCTTGGTATCAAAGTTCTTTTGAAGTTTGTAAGCCAACAACTTTTTGGGATATAATGCCTTTCTACAATCATCTTCACTTATTCTGTAAAAGTACGTACGGAATCTGTCGAGAGATTTAGATATATGTTGGCAGAACACAGCAGATTGTGATTGATAAAATTTTATCATTTTTGCTTTCTAGTAATGAAATTGTATTTTGATCACATTACCAGAATTTTTGTTGTATATACTAAATCCAGTTCTTTATTTCTTATCAACACAAATTGGTCTTGAATTTGAATTTCATTGTTATGGGAAAGTAACTTAACATCAATTAGACCTTTATGCATTTATTGCAGCATCTATGTAGAGTTCCCTTTTAGGCACCTATAGGACCTCTAGACTTCCTAGTTGGAAGTAAAAGACTATGCATCAGTTAAGCATTCTTGAAATTTGGCCAACAATAGTGTTTACTTACTCTGGGATCCTTGTGTACCACTTGATTCCAATAATGTTGAAGAAATCAAAGAATCATCAGTCACTAACCAAGCAATCTTTCTCTCAAATTCAAGAATGCAACTAAATTGAGGCATAATTTGTATGCAATGAGTCGAGAAAAGTATAATGCCCCAACTCTATGATCCCACTGGGACAAAGGTAAAAAGAGAACTCTTTGATCCCAAACATACATGGGGTTCTAACAAAATCTTTTCTACATTGAAAAAAATCGGTTTTACCTTAAATCCCGAGGAAAATACTAATTGAGATAAGATGAGCAATATTAATTACTTCGATCGACAATGTCACAATAATTTCTTGAAGATGGATACTTCAACCAAAGTCCTTCAAATTCCATTAACCAATCAATAATTACTGGGACCATTATGCAACACACGCTTTTAAATTTAAATTTCAGAGACAAAATAAATAAACAAGCACTTAAATTAAGCAATGAAATAAAACAGAGCTAAGCTGCATGTGGAGGAAAGAACCACACGTACGAAGGAACTGAGACACCAAGAGGCTTTGAGATTAAGAGTTCTAGCAGCCATGGGAACTACACCACCAGCTAGCTTCCCTGCTTAGCCACTGACATAAAGAAAAACATGTATTCCTTTGAGTATAGATTTGATTTATTAAATATCCAGGGAAAAAGAGTCCAGTACTCACTGTATAATCATACTTTAATTCACAAACCATCACTGTAATTTACATCTTTGGGTTGATAAATTCATTCACAACTTGGAATTAAATCCAACAAGTTAATTTCATGCTTCATTTGTAATGCTTAGATTTCCTAAACTATAACTACTGACATTCATTAATTAAATTGATGAATGCCATTTTAAACCAGCACCGGAGAAAAATGTAGCAGAATAGTATTAGTTGTGTACCTGTGTGCTGAGGCACACTAAGTGAACCACAAATACTTGGGGCACTCTTGTATGATCAAGTGACAGTTTTGGGGTTCATACCATGGGAAAGTCCCAGTAATAGTTGGCAACTTCTTGAGCTCTAGCGAACTAAGATTTGGAAACAATAAATGCTTAGCATGATTATCATCAATCGCCACCCCTGAACCTTCTTCTTCACTTGTACCTACATGTTCAAATTTAACAATCTGCGCTAGTTGAGGGCAAGATTCTACATCTAGTAAATTCAGTGAAGAGCATTGACAAGCCACGGAATATGGGAATATAAACTTCAATTTGTTGCATGTTTTGATTTTAATGCTTCGAACTTTTGGAAGACAAACATGTTGGGAGGGATCAGATATATTTTCAACTTGTCCTTCTTCCTCTGAACCGAAAAAGAATATTTCTTTCAATTCATTACAATCCTCTACACTCACACATTCCAACTCTGGCAGGCTTCTAACAATGATGAAGGAGAAGATTGTCTTCAATTTGTTGCATCTTTCGATTTGGATATTTTGTAGTGTGGGGAAATAGATTTGTTGGGAAGAAGTTGACAGGTTTCTCAGTGGTTTTGCTTCTGAAGAAATTATATCCTCCAGTTCATTGCAGTCCAGTACAAACAGTTGTTTTAACTTTGGAAATCTTGATAAAGTGATTGTAGAGAAAAGGTTTTTCATTTTGCTGCATCTCCTTATCACAATACTTCCAAGTTTGGGGAATCTAACTTGATTTGGACGACCTGATAGGTTTCTAGATTGCGTTGCTTCCATTGAATATGGCGAAATTATAGCCTCCAAATTGTTGCAGTTGTCAACAAACAGGGATTCCAAGTTAGGTAGTCTGGACACGATGCTTAGAAAGAAGATTGTTTTCAATTTGTTGCATTCCTCAACCCAAATACTTTGTAGCTTAGGGAAACATTTGCTTTGGCAAGGATTAAGGAAGTTTTTATTCTGTCCTACTTTCTTTGAACCAAAAGAAATTATTGTCTCCCATTCGTTGCATCCCTTTACATTTAGACGTCGTAGCTTGGGTAGGCTAGTAACAACCGTTGCACAAAAGATTGTTTTCATTTTGTTGCATTTTTCAATATAAAGTGATTCCAGCTTAGGGAAAAAAACTTGTTGGGAAGCTGCTGATAGGTTTCCCTGCTTACTTGATTCCTCTGAATCTGAAGAAATTATTTCTTCCCATTCATTGCAATTGTTAATCCATACATGCACCAACTCTGGAAGGGTAGTGACAATCTTTGCTGAGAAGATTTTTTTCAATTTGTTGCATCTGTTGATCAATATCCTCTGCAGCACAGGGAAAAAACTTTGTTGGGAAGGATCACACAGGTTTCTTAGTTGGCTTATTTCCACAGAATCTAGAGAAACTATTTCCTCCAGTTCATTGCAGTTGTCGATACTCAGATGCTCCAACCTTGGCAGTCTAGTAACTAAGGTTGTGAAAAAAATTGCTTTCAATTTGTTGCAACATTCTATAACAATCTTCATCAGTTTGGGGAAACAAACTTGTTGGAAAGGGGCGAGTTGGTTTGTGCATTGGCTTGCTTCCTTTGAATCCAAGGAAATTATATCCTCACATCCACTGCAGTTCTTTACAAATAGTTGCTCCAACATTGGCAGTCTTGTAACTGTGGTTGAAGAGAAAATTGCTTTCAATCTATTGCAGCCTTCAATCTCAATCTTTCTCAGTCTAGGAAAACAAATATGATGGGAAGGAGCAGAAACATTTGTAAGTTCACTTGCTTCAACTGAATCTAAGGAAATTATTTCCTCCCATTCATTGCAATCCTTTACAACCAATTGTTCCAACATTGGTAGGATACTAACAATAACCATGTAAAACATTCTTTTAATTTTGGAACATCTTTCGATACTAATACTTCCCAGTTTTGGAAAGAAAACTTGTTGGGAAGGAGCATATGAATTTTTAAGTCCTCCAGCTTCATCTGAATCCAAAGAAATTATTTCCTCAAATTCATCGCAGTCCTTTACAATCAGTTGCTCCAACTCCGGTAGGCTTGTGACAATGGTTGTAGAAAAGATTGCTTTCAATTTGTTACACTTCTCAATTTCAATCTTCCTCAATTTGGGAAAACAAACTTCTTGGGAAGAAGCAGAAAGGAATCTATACTGTCTTTCTTCCTCTGAATCTGAAGAAACTATGCCCTCCCACTCATCACAGTTCTTTACAACTATTTGTTCCAACTCCGGAAGGCTTCTAACAACGTTTGTAAAGAAAACTGTTCTAAGCCTTTTGCAACTTTCAATTTCAATTTTCTGCAGTTTGGTGAAACAAATTTGTTTGGAATGAGCAGATAGGTTTCCAGCTTGTTTTGCTTGCTTTAAACCTAAGGACATTATTTTCACCCATTCATCACAATCCTTTACAGTCAACTCAAGCAACTCTGGAAGGGTTGAAACAAATTCCATGCTGAAGATTGTTTTCAACGAGTTGCATCTTTCAATCTGGAGGCTTCCAAGTTTAGGGAAACAGTCTTCTTGATTGTAAAGAGTATATAGGTTTCTAAACTGTCCTGCTTGATCTGAATCTAGAGAAATTATTTCCTCCCATGTGTTGCAGTCCTTTACAATTAGCTGTTGCAACATTGGTAGACTTGTAACGGTGGTAGCAGAGAAGAATGTTTTCAATTTGTTGCAATTCTCAATGCTAATCCTCCCTAGTTTGGGGAAAAATTGTGAGAAAGGAGCATTTACATTCCTGTGCTTCTTTGTTTCCTCGGAATCTGAAGAAATGATTACCTCTAAGTTGTTGCAGTTGCGTATAGACAACTGTGTCAACTCTGATAGGCTTGAAACTATGGTTGCAAAGAAAATTGATTTCAATTTGTTGCATCTTTCAATCTCAATCACCCACAATTTGGGGAAAGAAACTTGTTGAGATTGAAAAGATAGATTTGCCAATTGTCTAGCTTCCTCTGAAGAAACAATTTCCACCAATTCATTGCAATCTTGTACAGACAGCTCTCTCAACTCTGGGAGGCTTGAAACCATGCTTGGGAAGAAGATTTTTGTCAATTTGATGCATCCTTTGATTAAGATTTTCTTCAGTTTGGGAAAAACTGGCTGGGAAGGAGCATACAGGTATCTAAGTTGACCTGCATCCTTCCAATCCAAGCAAATTATTTCCTCCAATTCGTTGCATTCATAGGTACTGTTCAAGCCCTTTTGAACATCAATTGATTCAGAAGTTTCTACTCTAAATAATGCCAATTCCCAACTAGTAAAAGTCTTTCCCTTCAATGTTCTTGCCACTGCCAGAATATCAACTAGCAGTCCTTCGCATTTGTCAAAAACTCTCTTTGCCACCTCTCTCATTTCTTCTGGAGAATCATCATCTATTTGTGCACGCTGCTTGAACAAATCCCAACCTTCATCTTCATCTAGCACAGAGAGTTCAATCATTGTGTGGCAGTTCATTGAGGTGCAAACTTCTTGGTCGCGGGTGGTGAGGAGGACACAACATCTCTTGTCATTCTCATTCAATGGAATGCCAATAGCTTCCAAATCCAGCTTCTGCCATACACCATCAAAGATGATGAGAATCTTCTCAGTTTTTAACCTGTGAGATAACCGTAGTGCCCTACCAAGTTCTGTCTCTTCCACCAATGAAAAGCTCAAGTGATCAGCAATTTGACCTTGAATATCTCTCAATTTTACATCTTGAGACACAATTGTCATAACCACCTTGTCAAAAGCCTTTGATTCCTCTACTTGCTTCCCCACCACTCTTGCTAAAGTGCTTTTACCTGAACCTTCAACACCAACTACTCCAATCACATTGCTCCTCTCATCTTGGATTGCCTGCAGTAGCTCTTCATAAACTGGCTTCCTAGAATCGAATGCCACAAAGTCTTTGGGAAAGAAGTAATTCATGCTTGAGAGTTTAATGGGGTGTGAAAATGGCTCAAATTTGTTATTGTTGTTCACCACATTCATTTGCAGCGTCATGCATATCACCTCTTTTGCTAGAGAATACTTAAATGTCATGTTCAAACAGCATTCACTTTCTTCCACCCTTTCTTCCAGCCCCTGCACATCTTCCAGAACCCTTTCCACATCTTTCAGCCATTCTTCAACTGGTTGCACAATCTTCTCTGCATTTGTAGTGGCTTCTTTAACACGTTCTCTCATGTGCTGCAATGACTTCTCCAACTCTCTCTTTGATTTTCGAAGATCAACAACAGACTTTTTGAAATAGAATAAACATCGAGCACGACCTATAATTGCATCCACCACACGCTCTATTAATGTTGAAACCACAGCTGTACCTATTTCAGCCATTTCCCTGCAACCAAAAGACTTCGAGATTCATATTTTTTCAGCATTATGTAAGCCTTCATAGGTTTTTATGATAAGAAGTCTGAGTAAAAGTCATAAACATCCTCTCTTTATATTATGTTACTATAATAGCAATTAAATAACGGTAAAGTAATGTTTATATTGAACTTATTGATAAACTACAAACTATTTTCAACGGGTGGATTTTCTCATACAAGAGCTTTCTAGTGATTATACATACTCTGGAACAGCTGTTCTTGACATACTAAAATATGGTCTTTCTATGATGATAATGAAGAAAACAATGACAAAAATTACCAAATCTCTCTTCAGTTTCAGCCAAATAGCTATCTTTCTTTTCTTAAGCTTCGTTAAATTCATGTTGCAAATTTTTTCATGATAATCACTTCCAAAACCAAACAGCCTAACAGATTGAACTGCTGCTATTAATCGGTGGCTGATATTAATTATACCAATGATTTACAACGGGATTGTTTAACTTCACTTTTGGTTGAGGCAAGTTAGACAACCCCATGTAGGAAAAGTACCAGTTGATTACCAAAAGACTCGCAAATACAGGGTTTATTATTCACGTAGTGGTATGAACAATAATTATGCATACTGCAACTAATTTTTGTATTTGCACATTAAAACAACAACTATGACATAATAATGAAAATTATGAGGGAATATTCAAAGTAATGATCTCAATGAACTGCACCTTAAACATTAGGAAAGTATCAACTGCCTGAATGTTGAAGAGGTCACCAAATTATAAATTTCAAGAAAAATATGTCTGAGCTCAAACAAATTTCTGGTTTCAATATTTTAGGAAAAAACATTTCAAGAACTAAAGCCGCAGAGCCAACAGCCAAGTGATTTCGGAAAGATAATGCATGTTCCTTTGATTTTCCGCTACTAAATACACATTATTTACCAAAAACCAGAATCCAAGAGTGTAAAACAAAATCATTCAAAACATGTGTGCTTCTTTGATTCCTAAATGCTGTTTTGGATTCTATCTTTTGACATTAAATCCAATAAAAAAGAAGTCAAGTGCGTATTGCAGATATGAAGCAGTTAAACATGCAATGAATGAGGATGAAACAAACCTTGGATTAAGATTACTAATGAACCAAAATTCCCTGAACAATTGTTGCACGTTTCTTCTCCTTTACCAGGCTTAGGTTGCAGAATGAACAAAATGACTTTGAGAGAGGCTACTATTGAGAAAGGTTTACTCATCAATAGGCAAAAACTTAGTATCAGTTGACGAAGACTTGACCTTTAGGGACACTCATGTCTGATGATGGTGGGCACTAAAGTGTCCTTAACTTCTCCAATCAAAAGAATTAATAACTTAGAATAAAAAAGAGTTTAGTGACTATTTAATATTAGTGTAAGACGACATTATCCTCCAATCGCAAGTTGCCTACCATTATTATATGAGACAACAAGCTTAACATGCATAATTGTTCAAGCTGAACTGCATAGTAAAATCGTTTTAAATTACTAGGGCAAAATTTATTTTCTCATAAAAGTGTTTATTTTTCATTAATTTGTTCTATAAGAGAATTTAATAACCAAAAGTAAACCGTCTATGTACTTTGTTATTTAATTACAAATACTATGTTGGAAAAGTTCCTTAACTTTTACAGTAACTTGTTACTCATCAGTGACCACACCAATAATAACTTTTGATTGGTTGTAGAGAATTTTTTAAAGCTTTATCATATTAAATCACTAAAATCTTAAGAGTTAATTATTTCTTAAAACTAGTTGCCATTAAAAAGATAAGGCATGAATCATCATCAACAACATCAACGTAATGAGGTTTGAATTAATACAGAATGCACGGACCATGAAGCTTGGAAACTGCTTCTAAATGGTGTGTTTCTGAGTCTTACATGTATTGCATACTCACACAAGTATGACACTCGACACATATCAACGAAGTGTCCAACTCAATAAATATATATATATATATATATATATATATATATATATATATATATATATATATATATTTTTTGTGTGATATATTTTTTGAGACAATTCTAACACAATCTTAATGATAAATACAATCATTTTCTAAAAAATAATAAACTTTTTAAGTTTGTATTATAATTATAAAAATAAGGAGCAAATCATGGATTAAAGTGTTTTTTTAATGATGATGATAAAAAAAGGATGAAATATTTTAAATGAATTATATCCTCTTCTTTACTTTTTGGATGTTAGATGAATTAAGTTCATTTTTTTATATTAGGTGACAATACGTTCGTATCAATATATTTGATTAACCTTGTTTGTTTATAGATGGTTTTAAATAAATAAATATTGATTATCAGATTAAAATAATTCTTAATAATCTGATATATTGAACCACATCTTTTTGTTCTATATGCCGGTGAATACATGTGTTAAGTGTTCGTGTTATATGTCCTTATCACACCCAAGTATGCTGTCATCAGCAATTCTCTGGACTGCATACTCTGTGCTGGATATTTCCTTTTACATGCGGTCACCAGCAATCCTTTGAACCGCATACTCTATGATGGATACTCCCCTTTGCAGTATGTGGTCACCAGCAATCCTCTGGGTCGCATACTCTGTGTTGGATACTCTCCTTTGCAGTATGCGGTCACCAGCAATTCTCTGGGCCACATACTCTGTGCTGAATACCCCCTTTTGTAGTATGCGGTCACCAGCTGTCATCTGGGTCGCATACTCTATGCTAGATACCCCCCTCTACAGTATGCGGCCATTATATGGGATAATATGGGATTTTGAAACGATGAAATATGTGTTGGGTTAGAATTGATGTATTGTTTGCATGAAAATAATATTAAATTGGCTGGTAGGAACTAGAGTGATGTTAAACATTTAAAATTATACCAAAACACTTACTGGAATTGGTAATTGGGAGTTTAGGGTTCACGTAGGTGCAGAAAAATCTGGGCAGAACCCAGATTTTGCTTTGTGTTGGATTTCTTGGTAAGGTTATCTGGAAAAATTGGCACATCACACTGGGTAAATGAGTATAAGGTGTGAGGAGGAAACCTTGCGTGTGAGATAATTAACTATATGCATGACAAGTTGGTAATTGTGATGTTATGTGGGTAAAAGCAATATAGTGTTTTACTGTGATGTTGCTTAGTGACTGTGAAAACTGTAATTACGTGTCAATTGCGATGTTGATTTACAATTGAGGTGACATGTATTATTTGGTAAAGGAATGACGACATGATGAATTGCATTATATTTAAGCATAAGCATAACTCGAATTGTGAAACTACGAATGTGTTGCATTGTATTTTTGTCCTAGGGTTATGTGTGGATAAGTGTGAATGTGCTATAATTTGTGTATGGTGTGATTGGGATCCATTAGAACTTGTTTAATATGTCAAACACCAGTAGTGTTGCGCTACTGGTATGGCGCCTGGCGACGCGGGACGAGCCGCCAAGCGATAGTGACCCAAAACAGTGGCAGTGGCCACTAGATGTGTGTGGCGCCTGGTGGAAGGGTTGGTTTCGCCAGGCAAAAGCTGTGTGACAAAAGCACTGAAAGGCGCTTGGCACCTGGTGGCAGGAGGGGCCCGCCAGGCGGTCTAGAACCAAGTTCTGTCTAGCGATGCGAGAGGTGCGTTAGGCGGTTTTGGGTGCAGAGTTGGATCGTGAGGAGGATTTCTACACAGCTTTGGATGAAGGTCATGATGTGATGCTTTGGCTGGGAGCCAGTTACGAGTGTAACTTGTATTGGGGTGACACGTGGCCACTCGAGGTTGTAGCCTGGTGGTTTAGGAAGTCCAGTGGAGCATGCGAGATCGTGGCTCATACGACGAGGTTCCGAAAGATTGCCCTCTTTAGTGCAACTGAATGAGTTTGGTAGTCTGGGAACAACTATAGACTGCAGTTTGTTTTGGAGAATTCCATTTGGTGTCGTAGATTGTGGCCGTGGCAATTTATTCCCGCGTGTGGACTATTAGGTGGTGGCCTGTAGTTAGAGGGGTGAATAGACACTCGTGCAACAAAGATCGATCAGTGTAGAATCAAGAGGCGTCCAACAGAAGGTTTGGAAGTGAGGATTGAATAGTGGGGTGCTAACATGAGTCATGGTTTTGAATGCTTTATTACTGCATATCGTATTTTGTTTAATGTAATTGAGCTCACCCTATCTATGTATGTTTGGAGATGAGCATGTAACTTGTTACATGGGAACAGATGTGGATGCAGGTGAGCACGTGGATGCTTAGAGCCGAAGTAGGGCCAGCTACGGGAGTTTTAATATTAGTTTTCTTCATGAAAGTTATATGGACTATTTTGTAATGGTTTTATAACTAGTTGATAATTGTAATAATTTGAACGCCTTGGACTTTAATTATAATTGGCGCATTGAAATAAATGTTTTAAAATATCTCGTATTTTTGGAAAAGCAATTATTAATAAATGAGGATTATTATTCTATTTTCTGATTGTAATATTTATTTAAGTAATTTCCGGTTAGAACGTTATAATGAGGACCTGCCAAACCCATAACAGTCATGGGGACCTACTCAAACCGTAATAATCATGGGGACTTGCCCAAATTGTAATAGTCATAGGGACTCGTCCAAACTATGGAAATCATGGGGACCTGCCTAAACCATAACAATCATGGGAACCTACCCAAACCATGACAATCATGGGGACCTACCCAAATTGTGGCAGTTATGGTGACTTACCTAAATTGTGGTAGCCATGGTGACCTACCCAAACCGTGGCAATCATGGGGACCTTCCCAAACGTAGCAGTCATGGAGACCTGCTCAAACCATGACAGTCATGGAGACCTACCCAAACCATGGTAGTCACAGAGACCTGCCCAAACCATAGCAAACGTAAAGACCTACTCAAATGTCTGCTCAAACCATGACAATCATGGGGACCTACTGTAAGACCCTGGAAAAATTAATTAATTAAATAATTAATTAATTAATAAATGCGGGTAGAAGCCACCTTTATGGCATTAATTGTTGTTTAATGTGATGTGGAAAAGTACTAGCTCATGTGGTTGAGAGTACTTGGTTTGTGTGAGAGGACTTGGGTTCGAGTCTTATGTATGCCAATTATGTGTGATTGTTTTGTTATTGATTTTTAAGGATATGAATGAGTATGTGATTAGTATTGTAAGATATTGTTGAATTATGAGTATCACCAAATGTGGTTTGGCATAGTGGTTGTGCTTGGGCCTTATGAGGGGAAGGTCACGGGTTCAAACCTTTTAAGGCATAAAGTAGGTTTTATTTTTGCTAACTATTAGTGGTGGTATGAATGTGAAGGGGTAAAGAAAACCTAGCAGAAGGATAACCATTAGGTGCTGAAAAATATTTCCACTAAGTGACTTGAATAGCTATTAAGCCCACACTTAAGTTCAATTCGTTTTTTTTTTTTTTACATTAACCTACCATCAGCCACTTATAAAAGGCTAAATTGAAGAGAGAATAGGGTTTCTGCAATTGGTTATTGTGCCTACAGAGAGGAGAACGAATTTGAGAGAGAGTGAGTGGAGTTGTGAGTGTGCAAGGGCTGGACCAAGCGGGGACTGCGAATCAAGGCTTCTACTTTTTCAATTTTTGGTCACTAATTCCAGGTTAGGGGAGCTGAACCCAAAAGTTCATGTTGTTGTGCGTATTGCATGGTTTTGGTGAAAATGTGTGCTGAAATTCGTGATGCATATGATGGGAATTGGGGGTGGAGAAATTAGTATTGCTGTGTGTTGAATTTTGGACTAAATGCATGAGAAAAGGGGTATATACATGGTATATGCGGGAATGGAATGGGATTTGGAAATTTGGGGATTATAGGGAGTCTATATTATGCCAATGTGATGTTTTGTAATGTGTAAATTGTTTTGGTATGCTCGAATTCTGTTTGGTGTGTTTTGTGGTGCGAATTGGACATGTTTAGAGTGAACCGAGTGCGTGATCAGTGAGAGAACCTGCATTTCTTGCTCAGGCGAGCTTGGCTCACCTAGGCGAGATTAGCAGAGACGTGTACCCTAGTGCCATACGCGAGCTTCTCGCTCAGGCAAAAAGGATAGGTTTTGAGCGACATAGATTCTCGCTCAGGCGAGTAAGGGTCGCCTAAGCGAGATAGTGAGGGAGTTGCGCGTGTTGAGCGCGATTTCTCGTCCAGGCGAGGGTTTTATGGATTTTGAGCGAATCAGTGTCTCGCTCAGGCGAGATGACTTCGCCTAAGCGAGATGTCTTGATTAGGTGTGGTGTTTTGCTTGTATTTTAGCCTAGGCGAGGTGGGAATGGGTGTTTGGGCGAACGTGTCACTCGTCCAAGCGAGAGGATCTCGCCTAAGCGAGATGGCGTGTTTTGGTTGCTGAGTTAAACTCGCCCAGGCGAGGTGGACTAGCCTAAGCGAGATTGCGGGTCTAGCTTGGGCGAGGGGTCCCTAGCCTAAGCGAGTTTATGCTAATTACTATGTTTCTATGTGCTTGTGAGTGGGTTTGGTTGTTATACCATGGTTAGATTGTATATGCATGTGTTGTGGTGTGTTGGGCTTGAAGGACTAAGTCCATTAGGGGTTTGGGATGTGCTCGGTGGTTGGACACACGATGGGCATGGAACTGGTTGAGTTCCCGTCGGCTACTATTGGGCGAGGAGTTCTTAGTATGGTGATTGCATGTGTCGGGCGCACGATGGGCAAGGAACTGTGATGTTCCCGTCGGCTACTATTGGGCGAGGAGTCCATAGTATGGTGATTGCGTGCGTGTCAGGGTCCAAGTGAGAGACTTGGATGTTTTTACTACAGACGAGGAGTCTATAGGGCAGGACTATGAGCGGGATAGGCTCATAGGGTTGGACCACGAATGAGTCAGTTTCGTGGGAGCACAGGGAAGTCCCAAGACCTAGTTCATGCATATGACTCATGACGAACTACGAGGTCATGATTGGGTGATTATGAAATTAGTTATGTTATTTTGGGTTGGGAAACATATTTATACTCATGTTTCTTTATATATATGTTGTGCATAGCTCACCCTTTCTGTGTGTGTGGCGATGATCGGGTAACTTGTTATCTGGGAGCAGATGATGTGACAGGTGGGCCAGGAGCTACTTAGAGACGGAGAGCAGGGTCTACCTGGGGCTTTTGAAAGGATTTTAATTTAAAGGATTTTGATGTAAATTATGATTATGTTGAACTTTGGTATATTTTATATTAAAGTAATTGCGAATATTTGAGTTGTGCTGCAATTAATGTTTTTAAATTTCCCGTGTTTATTAGGAAATGAGGTATTAATAAATGCAGTGCAATTATTTTACTTTGAATTATTTTATTAAATTCGTAATATCCTGACGGGATGTTACACCTACCCAAACCGTAGTAGTCATTGAGACCTGCCCAAACCATGGGGACCTGCCCAAGTCGTAACAGATGTGGGGACCTGCTCTTACATCTAAGAGCACTCATGGAGACACACTCACACTCGTCTAATCATACCATCAATTCATCAACTTAGAAACATGAAATGAATAATGATACTCATCTCACAATCACATGAAATATTAACTTCCATATCCTAGGTCTTCTCTCTCTATATTTGAATCTTACTCTAACTTTTCCTTCAAGTATATTCACTTGTGTTCTTTCTCACCCAAGTGTAACACTCACTCACTCGTTTAGTTGGTATATTTTTATGACATTCACTCTTACTCTTAAAATCTTATATATTCTTAAGAGATTTTAAGTGATCCTTCTAACAATCATGAAATATTAAATATATTTTTTCCTACTTTTTTTGTTTCTGTTTCTTGGAAAATATCTTGTATATAACTAAAATCACACACATAATAAATCTTATATCTTTTTAATAAACCCGTTTAAGAAATAACTATCATAAATAACTTGTATTATAATAACCACTTTATATATCTTTTAGAAATATGTTTAATATTTTATAACTAATTATTCACCAAATCTTTTAATTTCTAAAAAAATCTTTTAAATACAATAATTCTTTTTAATTAATAAACCATTATATCTCTTATAATAATGTTGTAAATAAATCTTTTTAAAATGTTTAATTATCACTTATTGATATCTAACAATATCTTATATCTTTTTAATTAAATAATTACTACACATTTTTATCTTTTATTTAAAATATCTATTTAACCTTATTTGTTTATTTATTTTTTAATTATTATAATTTCTCAAGGTCTTTTATAAAGACCCTCTAGGCCCACATCATGCTCAAGGCTCAATTCATGACCAACATTCATCTCAAGTCCAAAGCCCACCAAGAGGCCAAATAACAAGGAACATCTTAAAGAAGTTCCAAATGAGCTTTTCTCAAAATGGTCACACTTCTCATGGGCTTCAATTACTCTTTTCATGGGCCAAAGAAGATGTGGAGATATGAAGAGATTGCATGATTGAGCATTAGAGTAGCTTTTAAAATTGGGTCCATTGTTTAGGCATTGCTTTCATAAAGAGTAAGCTAAATAAACTTGTTCATTGGATTTTAATTGGGCTAATCCAATCCCAATAGGGAGCTTTGGCCAAGACATCCACTTACCACAAGGGAGGTGCGACTTCTAACTTGCAAAGGAGTGTCATGCCACTTGTCACACATCCAAGCCATCATGAACATCCAAGGGTCGAGAGAGACTTCTTCTCTAAGACTTGCATTTCATTTCCAATGTAATTTCATGTGCATGTGCATTAGTGATCTTCTCTTTTATAAAAGAGAGTCCTATAGTAATTTGTAGAGTTTACTCTTGAAATTTTTAATAAAATGTTTTTGTTGATATCACTCCACTCTTCTATTATTTTGGGAGCACCTAAACTAGAGGTTTACCACATTTCCTCTAGCCACCTTTCACTAGCCTAGTTTCTAGTTTAGTTCTCCTTTCACCACTCCAAATATCATTACTACTAGAGTCTTAAACACTTGTCTGCCTTCCATTTCCGTTGCCTATGGAGTTTCTAGCATCCACCTCATGTTGGGGCTCCATCAGTCTTGCACTAACAATGTCACATGACATTGTATGTGGCACGTCCCAGACTTGACAATTGGACAACTTAAAAAAAAACAGAAGAAAAAATTATATGATTTGGCATGTCCCATGTCTTTAAAGTGTTGGTAACCTAATTAAATTATTTTTTCAAAAAACTATGACTTAATTAATAAAAAAAATAAGAAACCTAATTAAAATTGTTAACAAAGATTAAAGGACCAATTAAACCTATAAAAAATTGCTTTTAAGGTTTGTGGACATCGGCGTGGCTTCATTGACAAAAAAAAAAAAAATAATCAATGAAATAACATGTTAACCTGAGAATGCAGGTTGAATAGGGTTTGGAAATTTTTTTGAAAGGACAATAGAAAACATTTGGTAGAATATCTAATGGACGGATATTATACTTTAAAGGAACTTTTAATAAAAACAGTTTTCACAAACTAGCTAAAAATATATTAGATATACATATAATAAGAAAATATATTAGAATATAAATGATAGCGATAGAAAAAATTAAATAAATTATAAATTATATGCTAGAAACTATTTGAAAAAATTGTATTTTGAAACTTAAATTTGAAGTTTCTATTCTAAGATGCAATTTTTATATATTATAATTATTAGTTCAAAAATAGAATTATCATATATTGTAGTTATTTATTCAGAAAATAAGAAACATGGGTTATTGCTTTTATCTTTAGATGACATTCCCGTTCATAATATATTAAAAAAAGTTTATTTTCATTATTATTATATCTAAATTAAAATTAAAATAACTTAAAAGTTATCCGTAAAATATAACTATTTTTAATTATAATACAATATTAAACGTAAAAGTAGCCTATAAAGTTATTCTGTTTATGTTAAATAATAAATATTTCACTTAATCAAAATGTGCGTTGAAAAAGTCTTATTTGAAAAGCTTGTTACTTTAATTATATTAATTAATATTTTTATTTTAAATGATTATATCAATTATAAAGATTAAGAAAATATTAACAGATTTAAAATTAGAGATATATGATATTTACATCACTAAAACATGTTTAAATAATCATGTGATGTTTGTCATTGCAGAGAAATTTTCCAAATTGGACTGAGATTTCAAAGCTGTTAACTTTGTTTATTTCGTGTTTTGATTCAAAGCCATCATCAAGCCCGAGAGAGAAGGAAGGAAGTAAGAACACTGACCCTCACGGTCACGTTTCCGCCACCAAACCCCACAAATACAGTACTTTTCTCAGCCATTTTTTATTATTTATACGTAACAACACCAGACACCAACATCTTTTGACCAAAACACATTGTTTTTTTGCAGTTTTCATCTCATTGGAAGGTAAGATTCCAAGGAATCATTCCCTCTTTCCTTTTGTTTTTTCTTCTATGCTTTTGGGTTTTGTCTTGAATTTTCTGTTAAAAATCCTTTTTTGATATATATATATATATATATATATATATATATATATATATATATATATTTTAATTATTATTATTCTTGTTATTATTGTTTTGCAGGGTTTTGGTTTGACATAAATTAGCCTTTCAAGATCTCAGAGGGGCAGAAGATCAAAGCCTAGACACACTCTCACATATAAAGAGTGTCTCTGATTTGATCTTTGTTTCTTTTCTCCTTGAAAATTTTCAGCACCCCACAGGGTTCTGTCAGAAAAGTTTGAATTTTGAGCCTGCCCTTTACAATGATTTCTTCCTTGAGACAGCCTGTTGTGGGGATCAGTGGTTCTGATCTTCTTTTGAGGCAAAGACATGCAACCCCAGTTAAGGCACGGTCGTTTTTGCCTTCTTTGGCAAGGAAAAAGGGGCAGGGATCTCTGGTTTCAGTGCATAAGCCACTGCACATTGCTTCTTCTCTTGGTGGTCGAAATTTTGTGTCAGTGAAGAGTAATGGAAAGGGTGATTCGGTGAAGTGTGAGGCCTATGAGGCAGACAGATCAGAGGTTGAGTCTTCAAACACACCATCAGAGGCTTCAAAGAAGGTGAAGATTGGCATATATTTTGCAACCTGGTGGGCTCTGAATGTGGTGTTTAATATTTATAACAAGAAGGTGTTGAATGCCTACCCCTTCCCATGGCTGACTTCAACTCTCTCACTTGCATGTGGGTCTCTTATGATGTTGATCTCTTGGGCCACTGGGATTGCAGAAGCCCCGAAGACTGATCCAGAGTTTTGGAAGTCTTTGTTCCCTGTAAGTATCGAATTGGTTTTGTTTGTTTGTTTCTTATGGATGGAAGGAAGTGATGGCTTTGTTTTGTTTGCTCTTGTGTTTTTTGTTCTTGCAAAAAATGTTTTTCATTTTGACAATTTTGGACACATATCTGGATGTCTATGTTGGTTAACTCCAGAAACGTACAAAGTAGAGAAAACTGAGTATGTTCCTATCAAACCTTGTGGCTCAATTGGACTGAATTAATTTTGAGATCTTTGGTTTATCAATTCTAACAATTTTCAAGTTTTGAAAAAGTGGTTTTACTTTAGCTGGACAATCAGCAAAGTTTCTTCCTCCACCCTATAAAATTCTTTAAATTTTTGGTATGCCTGTATAATTGTTTCCAAAAAGTTGTGGATCAATTTTATCACTCTCCTTTCTTTATTTATTTATTTATCATTTTGGATGGATGGAGACCTTAGTTTTTGTTTTGTTTGTCCTTCAGGTTGCCGTTGCACATACAATAGGACATGTGGCAGCAACTGTTAGTATGTCAAAAGTTGCGGTATCATTTACACATATAATCAAGAGTGGTGAGCCTGCTTTTAGTGTTCTGGTTTCAAGATTTCTCTTGGGTGAGACCTTCCCTGTGCCAGTCTATCTGTCTTTACTTCCGATCATTGGTGGGTGTGCACTTGCAGCTGTGACTGAACTCAATTTCAACATGACTGGTAATAAATTTTTCCTTTGAAGGATTTTGTTTATCTTTAATATTGTTGTTAAGCACAGTAATAAAATGATTTGGATCTTGAATTTGACTAGAAAAAAGATAACCTGTCTGTGTTTAATTAAATTTGGTTATGTTTTAGCTATTACTTTTTTCTTTTAGTGTTAGTGAACTGGCCTTTACTACACTTTGTTGTCTATTCTTGCTTGAGTTTATCTCTCAAGAGCAAGGGTAATTTGTTAATAATTAACTTGAGTAATGGTGTCATTAGAGGTTATCTATTTGAGCTGAAATGGCTTTCTTATAAAGTTTGCTGCAAGTAGCTCTTCACTTTTCTGACTTAATTTTCATCATTCTTTTTCAGGTTTCATGGGTGCTATGATATCGAATTTGGCATTTGTATTCCGTAATATCTTTTCAAAAAAGGGAATGAAGGGAAAGTCTGTCAGTGGAATGAATTACTATGCTTGTTTATCTATTTTATCCCTTGCAATTCTCACACCCTTTGCAATTGCCGTGGAAGGGCCACAGATGTGGATTGCCGGATGGAAAACATCCATCTCTCAGATCGGAAACCAACTCATATGGTAATTTCAAGAAGACTGCATACTGTAATGATGATATCCTTGTTGTGTTGTTATCATGTTCACACTCATCTCTATTTGTATGTGTCTCCACTTTCCATGCTCTAAGGTTATATGTTGATTTTTTCTTAATATATGGTTAATGTTCAAAGTTCAAACATCTTTTATTTTATCCTTATGTGGGAATGCAACATATTTTATATTTTTCATAATATATGGCTAGTGTTCAAAGTTCAAAGTTCATTTGTTTTTGAGTGACATTTAACAACAGTATGGGGGAAGGTGTTGTTGCTGGTCCCAATTCCTGACCATCAATCTGAAGATGACTTGAGTTGTTGGTAGTTATTTAGAATACTGTCCTTTTCATCATCTTTATGTTTAATAAAGTTGAATGTTTTCTAGTTGTTCGGGGTCAACTTGATAGTTTGTAATTTTGAAGTGACTGAGATATTTGCATCTCTCCTAGTGTTGGAGATTCTGTATTAAATGCTTTATTCAGTTGGCTTGCATATTTATACCTTGGTTGATTACCTATTTATCTATCCTTATAAATTGGAGAAAATATAAACTAACTTCAGAGATTCAATCTATATATAGAATGCATTAGGACATTTACTGTTGGATAGAAGACACCAATGTCAACTTCCTTGGTCTTTTCTGCTACTAATTGATGATCGTGTCCCTATGCTAATTTAAGACTCGTAGATTGATAGATCAACTGTGCTTGCCAATGTACTGATTATCAAATACCTGATTTTTTTATTTTGTGTCGTAATCTGAAGAAAAGCTTATACCTGTTGTAAAGTTTAGTTTTAACATTTTAACCAAACATCTGACTTCAATTTCTTCATTCTTATTGAGCTGTCTCTTGTTTGTGCTCTTTGTCTTGTGATCATAAGCTTCTGCTCTCTCAATCTTATGACTAAATTTTTGGCTGGTAATTGTACACCACAGGTGGATAGCAGCTCAAAGTGTATTCTATCATTTATACAACCAAGTATCATACATGTCTCTGGATGAGATCTCTCCCTTGACATTTAGCATTGGAAACACCATGAAACGTATATCTGTCATAGTGTCTTCAATTATTATCTTCCACACTCCAGTTCAACCTGTCAATGCTCTTGGTGCCGCTATTGCTATCCTTGGAACCTTCTTATATTCACAGGTATTTTCTGTTCTTCACATTTTAATGTTGTTATGTTTATCATTGTTTATCATGTCCTTTGGCAGGTGATATTTTTACCACCAAAAGAAAAATGTTATTTATATTTGAAACATCAAACACACATTGTGTTACCTATTATACTGGTCCGAGGGTCCATTAGAGAGAGAATGTGTTTAGGTTGATTGTTGATACCTATTTATGTGAACTTGAACCCTTTGCATTGTTACTTTGTCTGATCTTCAAACTGTCAAATTTTAAAAGGGTTTTTGTGTAACCATGAAGAGGAATGATTTGGTGAGAGTTTACCATGGAGAAAAAACATGGTTCATAGGGTGGAGTTGGTTATGAATGTACCTTATGTTTTTACCTTCCCAATCTAATGAATAATATTCTGCTCAAGTTAGGTGATCTGGTTTTTATTGGTGAGTAGCCTTTTAAATTGCCACCTAACTCCTTTGGTTCTTACATTGAACCTACCCATCCAACTTCTTTTCTAAGTCAATCTTCAATATAAGTTAGCTTACCTTGTAGACTTTCCAAAGTTGTCCACACCATATACTTTACCACATGCTTTGGTTCATACCTTCACAATGAGGCTTCTAATGAAAGCATCTTAGGCATGTTCCTTGAAAATAGCTGTCAAGTGGGTGGGAATCTTAGAAAATTAAGAAAAAACAAAAGGGTTAAAGACAAAGAGAATAACAATTAGATTACCAGTTTCTTAAACAAAAACAAACATGTGGTTTTCTGTCAGAAATAATGATTTTGTTTGGTAGGTATACTTATTTCTTATTCTTCTTATATCTGCAGGCAAAACAATAGATTTGGTGGACTATGATTCCTCTATGGATTTGTTTGTTACTGTTCTTCATGCTCAACCAGGGACAAGAAAGTTAAATTTGGAATGTGTCACACTGCTGGATTTTTGTAAGACTAGGATGATCCGGTTTGTCAGTCCATCTGTAGATAGATATAATAATAAGAATGCTGCTGCTGAGGAAACATTATTATAATACAGATTATTATCATTAGGTAGAGTTTTTTTTTTGTCAATTTCTGCAATGCCTACGATTTGAAATAAATGTTTTATGTTCATGTGTTTTGAGAATAATCTCTCAAAACATTGTTTTCTGTAAGGAGCTTGCAATAATGTGATGAATCCCATGATCAATTTGAGTTTCACAATATATAAATGTTTGATGTTGTTAGTGAAGATGAAACTTGAGAGGTGCATTATGGTCCTTCCATTTCTATGCCCTTTGACCCTTCCCATGTGATGGTGTTTTGCTTTCTGTAGTGAGAAAGTGACTCTTCACTTTTCTAATGGACATGTTCTCACTCTTCATGTCTATGTTCATTGTTGATATTTCTAACCTAATTCATAGAATAATTAATCAGAGAATATTCCAGCATTGATTCCTGATGTGTGGGGTATATTTGGGGTTGTTAGTGGTTCATTGTTTCATCATCAATTATATTTGACATGCTGTATAATTTTTTTGTTTGTCTTTTATAGTTGTTTTTGATAAAAAATAGTGATGGTGTATAACTGAATCTTTTGAAGTTACTTTTTATCTAAAAAGTGAAAGTCGTTAGAATGTTCAATAAACTTAGTTGTTTGATTAATGATAAGGGAAAAATTACAATGTTTATGGAGTTGTATATAATTTTAAGTATATTAGTTTATTCTTTAATTTATTTATTTTTTGTTTCTCTTACAAAATTCGTGTATAAAGGTCATTTTTTATCCAAAAGAAAATTAAAAGAAAGTGTAAGAGGTAAAATAAATAACGAGGTTAATTAAAACAAAATGGTAAGCTTCTTAACTAGTTAATTATAAATTGAAATCAGAGTCTAAATAAGACTAACGTGTTTTTTCAATTTGATATAACAAGTCCACAGAAAGTAAAATTTTAGTTTAATAAAAAAATGGATATAATTTGAAAATACTGATAGTATAGATACACCTTAATTCAATAAGAATCAAAATTAATAAAACATAATTCATAAAATAAATTTCAATTCGTTGAAAATTGATTGTGCATGATATTAAAATCGCCGGAGAATCTAATTAACTCTGACTTCAGATTGAATTTGGATAAAAATTTCTCCAATTCGGTTTCATTTTTCCAGTAGCTTCATCTTAATTTCACTTTACCAGAATTATGCAATTTTTTTTCTTATTTTGTGAGGGTTTATAACTACCATTAAATATGTTAATTATAAACATTTTGACAACCAAAATTAAAAAAAAATGCATATTAGAGGAGAAAAAGTAAGACCAATACTAAATTTGAGAAATTGTAAAGGAATAATGGTAGAAATGTAAGGAGAGAAATGAGAGAGAGAGAGAGAGAGAGAGAGAGAGAGAGAGAGAGAGAGAGAGAGAGAGAGAGAGAGAGGTGAACCAGTTTGATGGAGACAATCTGTGAGCATACTTCAGTGATGAAGTTCCATATTATTGATAGTTGAGCTTCCATGGAATTGCTCTTGTTAATGATATTCTTATAAGAAAGCATTGTAGATAAGAAGAACAAGAAATGGTGAACTAAAATGTTGAAGAAACACTATTTTGTTTGTTGTGATTGAAGCCTCTAATATAAGGATTTTGTGGATAAGATTTCAATAGAAACCAGAATTAAACTTGGACAAGAATTTGTTTCACCCTCTCCAATTCAACAAATCCTGTTGCTTCCTGCTACTCCACAATTAATAACTGCACCTCCACCATAATAGGATAAATACTCAGAAAACCTCATTCTGGAAAATGTGTGGGAGACCACTCTAAAAGGAAAAAAAAGGAGAAAATGTGAAAAAAAAAATTCATTTTATGTATGAGGGTTTCAGAAAATTCATTCTGAGACATTATTTGTGTTTAAGAAAGTTTTTTTGGACATCCCATTTCGAAACACTAGGGTTGGAATGCGTTCTGAAAATGTTATTCCAAAAATCTTTCTTTTTTTAAAAAAAAATTTCAAAAAACTTATTTCAAAAATTTTTCAGAATATATAATTCAAAAATCACTTTGAATAGAAAAAATATGACCATTTTGAAAATTTGATGAGATGTGCGAAGAAAATGTGGGAGTGCAGGAAGTAAAAGCCTTCGACAACATAGCTACTGGGCCTTCACTTTTTAGGTTGGTAATTGAGAAGTGTTATTCTCACCCCTACTCTATCAAATTTCGATAGACTATTGTTTTGTAAGAAAACTATTTTAAGTATTATTTATAAGAATTCTAATCAAATTTAATGAAACGTCTATTACATCTAATAAAAGTTTGTTTCACATCATATTTTACGCTTTAAAAGCTTTAATATCATACGAATCATTACTGGTTTGGGCAACATTACCTCTCTTATTGCTGTAATTTATACATATCAGTGTACAGTGACATTCAGTAGTGTACAATGGGTTAAATTACCTTTTTGTTTCTCTATTTGTCATGAAATTTCATTTTGGTCCTCACATTTTTCGTTGTCTCAATTTGGTCCTCATTTTTTTAAAAGTGACTCAATTTAGTCCTCACTGTTAACTTTGACTAAACGGTGTTAAAGTCAATGTCACGTGTCAATTTTTAATTTTTTTAAATTTTTTTAATACTTTTTTTGAATTTTTTTTGAATTTTTTGAATTTTTTTATTTTTGACACCTATAATTTCACCGTGCCACATGTCAAAGTGACTCAATTTGGTTCCTAAATTGAAACTAAAAACAAATATAGGGACCAAATTGAGTTATTTTGACACATGACAAAACTGTGAAGTGACACGTGTCAAGAAAAAAAAATTCAAAAAAATAAAAGAATAATTCAAAAAATATTAAAATAATTCAAAAAAACCATAAATTGACACGTGACGTTGACTTTAACACCTGATCAAAATTAACGATGAAGACCAAATTGAGTCATTTTTAAGAAAATAAGGACCAAATTGAGACAACGAAAAACAGACCAAAATAAAATTTCATGACAAATAGAGAGACCAAAAGGATAATTTGACCTATATAATGTTATGGTTAAATTGTATTAAGTAATAAAATAACGTGATAAATAGTAAAATTTTACAAAGTAGAAAGTTTTAAACTTTGATTTAAATATTTTAGTTTACAAATTCATATACCTAAATTCATATATCAAATACAAAAAAAATTAATATCACGAGAATTTCATTAGGGATTTATTTTTCAAAGTAAACTGGAAGAATTTTCAATGAGATTTACAGTGAAAGATTTAAAAACTTACCCTTTTAATGGTTTCACATGGACACAACTCTAAGTTAAGATGTTTTTCTTTCTCTATTTATATTTTTATATCAATTTTAGGCTTCTATGAATAATGATGCATAGCGTTTAATATCATTTGTTTTTTTCATACATTTCGTATCAATTAGAACTGATTGGATGATTACTTTCTTTAATTTCATTTTCTAATACAAATTGGAATCTTCTGAGATTGAAAGTGAACAAAAATGAAGAACCTGAAAACATGCTTTAAGGGAAAGGAACTGAATTGAAGAATAAACAAAATTTTCTTGCACTGGGAGTAAACTGAACCAAGAAGAAGAATAACAAAAATACAACCTCATTTCACCAATCTTTCACGTACATACATAAATATAGGATGCCATACTAAACATGCAACTCTCAGCTAAGCCAAGAAATGAGCAGAGAATGGTGATATCAGTAGTGAGAACCTAAATACTTGTTATATTTTGTTTGGACAGTGGATCAGAAAAATCTTACTCAACTTCTTTGATAATTCTTCGTCGCCGTAAGGGTTGTGTTGTAATGCTCCCTGGAGCACTGTGAGCTTTCCTCTTATCTTCCTTCCTCCTCTTGGCATCAGCCATAACACGCATTAAAGCAGAAGCTTTGAATATTGGTCTAGGCAAGTGTCTATGTCTGTTGAGCAAATCAGAAAAAAGCAAAACGTGACGATTATGCACAGGAAAAACTTTATTGCGGAAATATGTAATTTATGACAATTTTTCAGGTATGGTTCATAGTATAAATGCTTGATCAAATCTCACCTTGTAATCCGGTTAACCTCAGGGAGGTGCTTATAGCGTTTCTTTACGGCCTCGTGATAGTCGTGCTTCTTACGTTCTCTTGGAAGAATCTGTGGCATGATTACGAAGACATAATCATCAGTCAATGAAGGGCTTCTAAGAACAAAAATAATCAGGGGTAGCAAATTGGAAAACAAACAAGACTCCAAATTATGATGATTTAAGGATCTTAATCATTGTTCATCTTTTAATGTACGACAGACAAGGATGTCAGGGAACAATGAAACTCAACTAAACTATAAAATGTATTTGGATCCTCCCAACTCTAGTCCAAGCATGACCTTAGCATTTTTATAGACCAGAAGGAATTTGGAACCATGAAGAGGTAAGATAGGCCTTCCCTTCCCTTGTACTAAAAAATGGTGTCTATCTCACTACTAAGATGACAATGACAGCCATGTCGGGAGATGAAAGTAGGTTCAAATTCAAATAAATGTAAAGAAAATATATATAAACAAACAAAATTGAGATTCATCTTTCTATGAAATAAGCATTGCCACATGATGCTGAGGATATGCTCTAACACGTTAATTATTTCACTCAAATCTATGTAATAGAAGCAAGGAAGATGTCTTACTACTCCAAGTTGCTCAGATGCCTTTGCCTTCCAAATCCTAAGGTTAGTATCATCACTTCCTGAAATCACATAACTTCCATCACCACTGAACTTGACACAAAATACCCTGCATAACAAAGATAAAGATCAGCCTACCATACGAAGATAGAAATCTTTCAGCAGAAAAAGTTGGAAAAAACAGCAATAGCATTTTGTTGGGATGTAGAATAAAGGGAAGAATAGAAGTTACTAATTAGAGGGATATCATGGGTAAGGCCAATCATATCTATAAATACGAGGATACCATAGCAAAGGGGGATTTTCACTTCTTAGAGTGAGCGTCAACCCTTTGTGAAAGGAGAAAGCCTTTGTGAAGGGAAACAATTGGAGGAGAAAGTGTTCTCCCATTTCTTGATATTTTCATATTACTAGATAAAAATATTTGTTTTCAATTCTTGGTTCGTAACATCTTTTGTTGGAAATAGTATCTCGTTACACATCCAAGGTTTACATTAGTTGAAAAGTGACATGGGTAATAAAGCAATATAATGTTCAATTTCTAATATAAATTAAGTGAACCTTTGCATTCTCTTAGTGTGATAAATCTCTTTGCTGTGACCACCGTTATACTGGAAAAGTCTCACCTACAAATGAGAAATCATCAATAAATAGGAAACCATTCTTAGTAAGACCAAACCTCAGATGACTGAAAACAAGAGTCAAGGAACTAACTGTTCTATCATAAGATCCAGTGACAAATTCTCGCCCAGTTGGTGAGTAGTCAATATCCATCCTGTAGAATAAAATATGATAAAGCATGCATGATAAAATTCTAGGATTACGAGAACACAACATTCAAAGAAAAATCATCTTACACTGCAGAAACATGATCTTTATGAACACATTTAGCTTCATCCAACTTCCTAGTATCATAGCTATAGCAGTTGCCGTCTTCATTTGCCTGCATAAAATTTGTTGACAAGAATATAACATATCTCTATTGAAGATGTCTCAACCCAGTAATATCTAATGTTAGCCTTAACGAAAACCCCAAATTATAGCTTGAGAACCATTGAATGAATTCATATGATCAACTTACAGCTGTAAAATTTATGGGTTCCATTGGATTCCAACATATAGAATTGGTTTTGGTCTGTCACAATGAAGCAATAGTTAGTGCAGTCATGAATATATTTGGAATAGAAGCCAAATGAGGATGGGACAACTCAGCAGAAATGATGTTGAGAAATGTTGCAATGATATAATACTATGTGCAATTTAAGAACCACAAAATATTAGGGACTTCCGTTAACAAAATATGATGTTTAGAAATAACATAATAAAAAACAGCAACCATATGTTATAATTTAAAAGCAATGAAAAAAAAAGTAATTACCATCATTATCATTTTCCTCACAGGGGAAGCCATACGTAAATCATACAAATTTATGCTCCTGTCACTGAAATAAGAAAACGGGTTAAAAAGGCAGGTAATTTACATACAAGAGTAAAGTAGGTTAAGCCACCAACATTGTCAGGACTTATAAAGTAGATTAAAGTAAAACCATTCAAAATCTAAGTAAAACCTGAAAAAAAAAAGCATACCAAAAGAAACAAAACAAAGTCCCCTTATTAGATATTCCTTTCCATTCAATGAATGAAATGCACTTTTCACCAGATAAATGACACTGTTGGAATATACAGCAGATGTCTAAATACACCCTCAGGAAAATTTTCATATATCTTTATATTTCTCAATTTCTTTCCGCACTTAGTTTAGACTATAGTGTACTATTAGTATATATAGAGCTTAGCATTGTCTTTCGAATGATATCCTCATTTCCTCTCCTTCAATACTTAAATCCCTGTAACGCCAACATCGTATCCGGGTCCTGTAATGCACCTTGAGAATGCTTTCCCTTTCCATTGAGTTGTGTTCAAGGAAATTGATGACCGCACTATAGTTTTTTGTTCATTGTTTGCTCCTACTCTCGTTTTCAAGTTTTGTTATAATTATAAGGGGTAAATCCTAAGTCATATCCTTATGACGAGAGAATATCAAATTTCCTTTGTTTATTGTATTAATTAATTCCGTTTTCTCAATATAAATAACTTTCATTCAGTCTCAAAAAAACATGGTTTCAGCTCAATGTGTCTCTCTGTATTATATTGATTCCGTTTTCTCAACATAAATAAAGCATCCATGTTGTCTCAGAAACGGTTTCCACTCAATGTCTCTCTTTTTGCTATAGTTGTAATGAGGTTTTGGCTATCATATTCTGGTATGCGTTATTTAGATCACCCCAGCTTATTTATGTAGAATGACTTTGCATCAGTCCGTTTTCTGTACATCTAATTTAGCATGCTAAGCCTTACTGTGGCTGGAGGAGTATTCAACCCCTACTGCGTTTTCTGTCCTTGGCAACTGTATTCAGTTAACTAGCTCGCTAGCTGGAAAGCTTCTTAGAGAAGCTTTCCTTTGTATCATATAAATAACAGTACCTCACCTTCAAAACTCACCTATTAACACAATTCAGAATAAAGAATTTCCCCCTCTCTCTGTTCATCTTTGTCTCTTGAAATATAACAGGATACCTTATAACATTATGATTATCTTTTAAAATAGTTTAGAGCATCTATAATCTCTAGGAACTAGCTTCCATATTCTTTATATTTCATCATTGATGATTTGTATCTGGATATAATTAGGGGCACAAGACATGTAATTACACTAAGTACTTTGTCTTTTAGATTCTATTTACCACATCATTATACACATTATATTATTTTGAATATTTATTTTTCAAATTTCCTTCTTCCAAATAATTTCAACAAAAAACAACAACCTATTAGATTAGTACCAATCTCTTCCATCCACAACAAAACATAAAATGGATTTTTCTCATACTCAGGAACCTATTTCAATTACAACTTCAATCAAGTTGATAGTACCAGGGCTTTAATCTTGGAAATGGAACATTAAAATGTGATAGTAAACAAGCAGGAAAATTAACTCATTAAAACAGTATAAATACTCATTAAATAATGGAGGAAAAACACAAATTCAATGAGACAACCAAAGAGCAAACAAGCAACACAAAATAAAAGATCAGTATATCTATTGGGTGAAAAAACCGGATTGTATTGTGATTAACATTGTAGTCCTTGACCTATAGGCAATCTCACGTACCTAGCTGAGGTGGCCAAAAGATTTGGTTCTCCAGGATTAAACCGGACAGAAATTACTGTATCTGTCCCCCATTCAAAACTATTAATTGGCTGAGACCTGCAGAAAGTTGGTAACAACAACATGAAATAAACATGAAGTTTAGAATGGTCAACTACTGTGATTCTAGCAAAACAAGTAAACCAAACAGAAATTGAGCACCTGTTGTGATTCCATATATCTACTTGAGCACCAACTGTGGCAAAAAGCTCACCATCCCACTGGTGATCAACGCCCCTAAAAATTAAGAAAGTAAAACAAGGTTCAGTAAGCATAAAAGTATAGTAAAATAACAAACTTCAATATCTTCCTCCGGGATAATTCACTCCAAAACTTACCAAAATGCATTCTTCCAAACATAAACACTTGCTGGCTGCACAAAAACAAAAAAAGGTTCATAAAATTCACACTTATACTTAAAAAAAGGTAAAAGTAAAATATGCCAGCACAAAATTTCACCTCAACAGTGCTCTTGGTTGAGTCATCTGACTCCATAAGAGAAGTAATAGGAACATTCCAGAGTCTGATACTGAATTCAAATTCCAGGTTACATCAGAAAAATAGCTATTGAAGGCTAAATATGATTGATAAATAGATATAATAGGGAAAAAGATTGATTATTACCAGGCATCAGTTCCACAGGACACAAGAATGCGTCCATCAGTAGATGCTGCCAAACCCCGTACAGCACCTTGATGACCAGGAAACTGGCAAACTGTCTGTCTTTTATATCAAATACAATGGGCACCAAATTAGATACATATAGTAGTCTAAAATGTTGTAGCATTAACTATCATGCATATTGCAAATAAATTTATCATACAAGAACTACCAGTCTTCAGTAAGCCAACATACCCCCTTAACAGAGAAATAATAAGAAAATCTCAAGTCATATTTGATACAGTAAACTACAGTTCATTCATAACTAACAAGACAGAAATTATTACTTTCCTCTGAGATAAACTTATTATCTATTGATAGTCCATACAATGCAAACAGAAAGGATATAAAGAAGTGGCTCTGTATTGTTAATTACTACAGCACCCATTTCTTTTCATATATGCCCTCTAAGGATCTAACTAAATCTTAAATACATAAAAAAATAATCATACATGACAGAAATAACTGTAAAGATCACTAGGGCGTTAACAGCAATTTTAATATAGAAGAGAATAGTAATTATACTCCTTAATATTTGTGCTATCCTCTAAGCGGACAGATGGAAAGAAATGTACAGTATACAAAGAAATGCTTTTCATTTCAAAAAGATTACTAAATACCATAAACTTGATTCAAATTCCCAATACAAATATTTTCTTTCTGTAAAAAAAACAAATTAATGAAGAAACAATTACCTTGATGCTAAATCCCAGAGACGAATATCTGTAAAAACAACAAAGACAAATGTTATAGGTTTCTTTTATATGTATGCAACTCAACTCATCCACCATTTTACAAAGATAACAATGTACAGTGGATTGAGCCAAATCTTTAAAAGGATGGTAGTGTAAGTAACGCATAAAACCTAATACCATGTAGAAGAACCAACGAAAAAGAACCAAGAAAGAAATGATAAAATTACAAGATAGAGATGAATAGTAAAAGTGAATGGATATGTAAGACATGCCCTGATAGGCAAGGGAAAAAGAAGGAAGTCTTGAAAGTATACTATAGGAAGAAAAATAAATTAGAAACAGTTAATTGGTTAACAGATAGTTGTTATGTGAAATGAGATGACGAGTTTTTGAAAAAGTGTATTTATTGTCATGTATAGGAGAGGAGAGGGGGAGAATGAAAATTTTGTAGATTGAGCTTTAGCTCTTTGTGGAGGGGAAACCCTAGGAGGAGAAAGTGCTCTCCTGTTTTGTGTTCTTTTCAATCTATTCAATAAAAAATATTACTCTTCTTTCTCTTTTCAATTCTGGGTTCTAACAAATTGGTCCGACTTGCTGGATCTGAAGAAGGGAGAATTTTGGAAAGTAGAGTAAGTTCTTTGGAAAGATTTGCCAGCAACCAAGGAAGAGTGATTGTGGACATGAAGACAGATCTATCTATTATCATAGATACCCTACGGGAGATTAAAGAACTTCTTCAAGATCTCAACAGAGGAAAGAAAGAGGTAAAGACTGGTTTGGGTATTGTGAAAGATGGCTTGCAGGACATAAAAGAGATCAAAGATCTGCCTCAAGACATCAACAAAGGAAAGAAAGAGGAGAAAATTCAATCGAACAGGAAAAGCAAAGCGAAGAGGATGCCATTGACAATAACGGAATTAATAAGGGTGAGGAATAACCACTTTGCCCTGGGGTTAAAAGGGTGGAGTTGCCCACACTGGAAGGGAATGACCCCCAAGGTCAGATCAACAAATGTTTTGGAAATTCGAAACATCAAAGGATCAACAAAAGCACACCTAGCCCTCATCTGCGTGGAAGAAAATGCAGTCGAGGGATTAAAAATCTGGCAACAAAAATTCAAGAATCCTTCTTGGGAAGATCTTTCTAAAGCCCTCTGTAGGATTTCAGGAGCAGAGAAGGCAGCACCATTTTTGAAAAGTTTGGGGGCATAGAATGCAGAGCCATTGTTGAAAAAATGGCAGCGATTAGACAACAATAAAGGGTGGAAGATTACATTCAAGAATTTGAAGTGAGAAACAATAATTGGGGTGAATTTGGTTATGCTATTGATGTGCCGCCTAGTAATAATACACAACATGATGGTTTATTAGACATTGATCTTCTCTATATCCATAAAGATATTGGCATTCTTGAGGATGGTGGATTTGATTTCTTGGTGCCAACTGCTTGCAGTAATGCACTGAGAGTTTTGCGAACTATGCAACTTCCAAAGTATGTTCCACTAGACGCTAGTCTAGGTGTAAGGAAAACCAATTTAATGATTGCTTGGGGAAAAGATTTTGGGCTCAAAGAAGCATTGGAGGAGGGCTGTTGGCTTTTGTTGGATGAGCTTCATCTTGCTCAACAATTTGTTTTAGAAGATGTGCACTGTGGGACAAGGTCATGGAAGCAAAAGCACAAGAGCTACCACAACAAGTGTTGGTGCAATGGTAAAGGAGCAAGTCCAAATCAGCCATGTGGGAAGATACAGTTTCCTGAATTCATCCTTGAGGACAAGGTTGTTTCAGAAGTACGAGTAATGATAGGCAAGGGAAAAAGGAGGGGGTCTTGAAAGTATACTATAGGCAGAAAAATAAAAATAGAAACAGTTAATTGGTTAACTGTTAGTTGTTATGTGAAATGAGATGAAGACTTTTTGTAAAAGTCTATATATTGTCATGTATGGGAGAGGAGAGGGGGAGAATGAAAATTTTGTAGATTGAGCTTTAACTCTTTGTGGAGGGAAACCCTTGGAGGAGAGAGTGCTCTCCTATTTTGTGTTCTTTTCCGTCTATTCAATAAAAATATTACTCTTCTTTCTCTTTTCAATTCTGGATTCCTAACATGCCCACACAATTATTTCTTATTTATGTTGATTATTTATACAATCTATTATGCAAAAAGAATCACGCTACTTCTTTAAAGAGCTATGTTTCATAACAAAATTTAACCACTTCCGGAATTCAAATTTTTTTATCCATCATATAACAAAAACAAATTTCTTCCTCTTCTCTATCTCCAAACCAAGAGTATGATTCAGCCATTACTTCCTACGACTACAACTACACATAGCTGCAAGGACATAACTAAAAAAGGTAAAATGAACTACCTCCATCCATTGAACCAGAGAATATCCCTTTCAACTGGCTAGGGTTCTTCGCCATACACGAAATAGCATCTATATGTCCATCTAATGCGCCAATAAATGGTCTTGCAAAAATCTAAACCCTCATAGATTAAAAAACACACAATAAGAAACAGATAAACTTCACATGCAATAGAAACACACTGATTACGAAACTGAAAGCAAAAAAAAAAAAAAACAAATAAGCGGACCTTGTCCAACTTCACTGCATTAAGAGCCCGCACATACTCCACCGCCTTCTCTTGAGGACGAAGGCCGGGATCGTAATTCCGGAACACCCTCTGTACAAAATCAAAGGGGAGGTTTCAGAAAAAGAAAAAAGATTGAAAATTCGATTGAACTAAGCAATTAGAATAAAGCTATTGGTAAAGGGTCGTGTGCATTGAATCACCTGAAGGTCTTGACTTCGTTCTCGGGTGAACTCATCGACGGAGCGTGATATAACTTTGACCTTCATTGCGCGTTGAAGCAGCGGAGGAAGTGAGAACAATGAGTCACTGTGTTTTGGTTCTTCAACCTCCAAATTAGAGAGCGGAAAAACCCTAATAAGATTGGCGGAAGGAACCAAGGTACGAGGAAGAAAGGGTTTTAGTGCTCAATTTGTTCACGGGCATATGGATACGGGTCGGGCCAAAAAATAAATTTATGAGCTAAACATTTTTAAAATAATAACTATAAATTTCATTAAAACATATACAGGTATTAAATTTTATATATCGAATCAGTATATGTAGAAATTAAAATTAATTTGATAATGTTTAATTTTCTCAAATTAATTTAAAATATATAATATGTAGATTTTAGAAATTGTGTTTTGTAATTTTCTTAGTGTATACATTCTTTCATCGTTTTTAGTATTATAAATTTATTTTTTAAATACTATTTTGTACACATATTTATTTGTTATTTTTGTCTTTGTAAATATAAGTAATTATTTTTATTACTTTGATAATTTTTAAAAAAAATTACTCATCATAATATAAAATTATATATATATATATATATATATATTACAAAATTATTAAAATATAATTATTTTATTTATAACTTTTCTATTGTTTCAAAATAAAATTAATAAACAAATTTATTTTAAGTATTATTATAATAATCAATTTTGTATTATTATAAGAAAAAAAGGTAAACACGTGTGTGTATATATATTGTTTATATTTATTTGTTAAACAAGGATAACATATTACAGATGAAATCAGAGTTTGTAGTTGAATAATTGTTTTTTGGTATATAACATTAAAGTCCCTCAGCTAAAAAGAAAAAAAAAAAAAAAAAGAAAAACCTTACATCTATCCTCATTTAAAAAGTTTACTTTGTTCCACTTGATAATTTTGGGGTGAGATTAGGTATTTGTTACCTAAATAAGTCAAATTAATTACTATAATTAATAATTAATTTATTTTTTCTATTTTAATTTATTTTTACTTTTTCTAGTGGTGTAACAAAATAAATTAGTTTTATATTATAAAAGTGGAAAGAAATTGTGTCTTTTTAAACAAAAAGTATTTGATAAGGATGTGTTCTTAGGGATAGGTGAAAGAGGAACGAGAAGAAGAATTTTTGTATTTTTTTAAATGATTGAGAGGTTAAAATAAGTGAATTTAGAAATAAATTTTGTGAAAATTATAAATAATATAACTGAAATGTGATAAATAATAAAATTTAAAATTGATAAGAATATGAAATGTATTAAATTATCCTTTATGGTGAAACTAATACGAAATCATTTTTAAGTCAGTAATATAAGCAGTGCAAACAAAGTCATCCACATCACACATGCATGTTATTTATAGCTCACACTATTTACTCTTTCACCTAAATTTTTTGTCAACGTCCGCAATTTACTTTTGCAAACCAAATCAAATAAATCGTTGACACTACATGCCCAACATCATTGGCACAACCCACCCAAATCACGTTAACCGGTTTTCTTACTAACACAAACACATGAACCGATTCTATTTTTATTTATTTAATTTTTTTATATTTTAATTCTAAAATATAATGAAAGATAAAATAAGAATACAAATATATACGACTTTAAATATATTTTTAATTTTTTTCTTCAAGGTTATTTATTCTGATTTCTAAAATTGAAGTCCTAGTATCAATTATGTTTTTATCTTTTATGTTTTCTTTTTGTTCAAAAAAATTGATATTTCTTGTATTTTTAGATGTGTTGCAATACATTTTATACAAAAATTTTTGTAGCATAAAGGACAATGAGCCCTTTGTGATTTATGAAAATATCTATCACAATACTGGCAGGGAATAGATGTTGGTCCTGAAAAGTATTGTAATGTATGAGAACATATATTTGTTTCAGTTATATTCATTAGATAATATCCAGAATCATCTAATATTTCGCCCAATTCATTATATTTGTCATTTAATTCGAAATCATATTCTTTAGGGTAAATTTGGATAAATTCATTATTTGTGAAATCATTTATTAAGTCATAATTTTTGGGTTGTTTTTCTAAATTAATTTCATCATTGTATTTTGTTATACTAACTACTGATAATATTTCAGAATCAGTAGATACATCTTCGTCAATTGGAAGAAGATTCATGTGGCAAGATTTGATGAGCTCTGCTTCTTTTGTATAAAGATTTGCTATGTTTGGACAATCTCTTGAGAAATGTCCAGTTTGGCTACAAGCATAACATTTTAATGTTTGTTTGTAATTTTTATTTTCTCTAAATTTTCTAACGTGCCTGTCAGGGTTTAGAGTGGGTTTCCTAGAATTTGAGGATCTTATAGTATAATTCTCTACAGTGTATTCCGTAGATTCCTGCCTTTTATCTCCTACTACTGCTTTTCCGCTTTGCCTACTTATTATTGTTTTCCTGCCACTACACTGCTTTCTTGTTTTTCTGTGCATGAAAGAGAGAGAAAAGTAAAAGTGAGAGAAATGTAAGATTATGAGAATATAAATCTGGCAGAGCCGATTAGATATTCTCTCATAAATTTACATCTCAGGTTAACAAAAATAAAAACAGAAAGATAAAATTGTGTACATAAAATGTTTTTAAGCCTTTAAATGATTACCGCATCTTTTAATAAATATTACTCAAGGCATCCGTAGATGCCTAGAAAGAAACTACTCCATAAAAACTTACTTTAATTCCAGAGGGAGGGGAGAGAGATCTGAAATTCCTCGTTTATTTATGGTTGAAAGTATACAAGAGAGGAAAGGTGAGGAGAGACAAGCGGGAGACAAGTAGAGAGAAGGCAGAGGTAGAGAGAGAGAAGGGTTAAGAGAGAGAGAGAGAGGGGTTCAGAGTTCTTGCCCATCATAAGGGACTTAAAGACTCTTTTATAGAAAAACTTTGAAACCTGTAACTTGTTGAACCGATTTTCAAGTGACCGGTTACCTAGAGTCTAAGTCATCTGGTGATGTGGTCTGTATTTGAATGCTGTGTGTTTTTACCCTTCAGTCTATTACCCAGTTATGAGTAAAATTACTGTGTCACAGGTAAGAACACTTTACTGTCCTCTTTTGGAGACTACCGTAGAAATCATGTCTTCGGGATCTTCCTCAAGTATTTGGTCTGAGTCTTCATTGTCAGAAGGAAAGAAGATCCAGGAGTTCCTTGTCTGTGGCTTCCTGTTTCTTCATAAATTTCTCTATATATCCTTTCTTTTTCAAATCTTTTAATCAGTATTGGACTGACTTCTATAGGGAAAGGATGAAATTTGTTTCCCATAAACTTTTTCCAGTATATTTTGGTGTTTATGGTTTCTTTTAAAAGGATATATTCGGTATTATCCTTTCTGGAGAAATTCCAATTTGACCCTTCAACGTAAGCTTTCCAAAGTTGGTACTGGTATAGCTTTTCTTTGTTGAGTGATAAACCTTTTAAGAGACCGTGTTCTAGATGGACATGGGCCTCTGGATTTGATTCTGTGAATAGTTTTATGACATGTGTTGCCACACTATCAGGGGTTGTGGCGCTTTTTGGGGAAGAGGTGATTTGTAAACAGATAT
>Ga0214544_1002121_pt1 | contig 41806 bp, 13 predicted proteins | sample CNSS3metaG_FD_160074 | JGI IMG/M metagenome (GOLD analysis project Ga0214544, IMG submission 160074) | Root nodule microbial communities from cowpea collected in UCLA plant growth center, Los Angeles, California, USA - CNSS3 | ecosystem: Host-associated > Plants > Roots > Nodule | place: USA...
GGGGGGGGGGGGGGGTTGAATTGGCTAGTTAAAAATAGGATGTCTTCTGAAGGTTTAAAACTGTTTTAAATTGAATCAATTTGATCACCAAGTTTGGATGCAAAAACCTATGGACAATATACTTTCAACCGATCAAAAACAAAGTTAGTCGATTGATTTTACTAGATAGATATTGTACTGGTATAACCAATCGATTGAATTAGAAAAACAGTCGACTAAAATACTAGGAAAAATACAACAATGCAGATTTGCGATTTAGAGCAAGAACAATGAAAAAGATCAATCAAGATAGGTTCTAATTGATTATACAAACATGCTCAATGCTGCAGATGCCACCAAAACACTCAAGAATATGAAAAGATGGTTTAAATCAAAATTCTTTAAATTTTAATTGATAATCCAAGAGAAAAGAGTTAGAGGAAAGATTGGAGCACAAGATTTTTATACTAGTTCACTCAAACCTGAGCTCCCTACAGTTACACTATTATTCCCATAATAATACAAAAACGTGAAAAACTTTTCCTGTAATTCAACTATTTTAATAATTAAAGTATTTTCTCATGATTTAATTTCTAAAATATACATAAACAAATGAGAAGTAATCTACAAACAAATGTTAAATCATGTTATATCTTAAATGGTAGGGTTTGAGAATAGAGTTAAGTCTTCATGGAATCTTTATGTTGAGAATTTAAGTGTGAGATTAAGTCTCATATTAGGTAGAAATAAGAAAGTTGAGCATAATATAAGAATCAAAACTTGTTCACATAGGACCAAGATATACTTGTACTCTTTACGTGTCCACTGCCTTGTACGTTCACCTCCTTTTAGACCAAGGTGTCTTCATATGTGTGTGTCTAAGTACTTCTACAAGTTATGATCTTGATGCTGAAGTTAGCAATACGTCCCAAACAATAAATGTTGTAATAATTAAATAGATGTCATAGCCGTGAATAATGGGTATTATAATAACTAGATGGACTTTTGTATTTTATGGGCATATAATTCACAAGTGTTTCTTGTCTTAGGGTTTCCTTATCTATGATTAGTCTTCTTAATCCTCTATTAGTTATCCATTATTATATTTGTTAGGAAATTATTGCCAACATGGACGATTGAGGTCATCTCGTTGTGTCCTATACTTAGGTTGAAGTCTATTCATCCTTAGCCTCTCGTACAAAACCCATAAACCTATTTCCTTAAGGTTATATGTTGGAAGTGGTGTCAATAATTTATGTGGATTGAATTCAAGTCTAATCAACTATGTAGCACTAATATTGACACGGACATTAGACACGGCACATACATGAACACTTCGACACATGTAGTCTTCAAAATGTAGGACACATGGACACGAGTCTATATATTACATAATTATGAATTATTTAATTTGCCAACCAATATTTATATACTCAAAATCATCCATAAACAAGGTCATACAAATATAATAATCTAAACATATTATCATCCAATATAAAAATGAATCTAATCCATCTATCTGTTATCCAAAAGGTAAAATGAAGTGATATTAAAATTTGTTCTTTATTTCTATAATCATAACAGAAATTTATGGATTTTTAGAAAATCATTATACTTAGCTTTATTAAAATTGTGTTGGAGCCATGTCAGAGACAAAAAAATGTCTTTCTAATTGAACACTTCATTGATACGTGTTGTACGAGTGTGATACGTATGTCAATGTCGGGTACGTGTCAAACATGGAGACACACCATTTATGTGGCATGTCCGAGCTTAATAACTCATTATTGTTATGTCTCTCCAATAAATTATGTCTCTCAATAGACTCATCGGTTTATAATCCATAATTTTCAAATAGTTTTCTTTAAAAAAAAGCTTGAGTGGTTTGACTCTTAAGGGTAGTAGTGAAGTGTTGCACGTCAAAGAAGGTAGGAGAAAATTTTCTTATTTGAAGGTCAAATCTTCTTCTAAGCGATAAAGGAGAGCCAAAATTGAATAAACCAAATTGGGACCGAAAGATTATCACCAAACCTCAACGAGTGCATTATATCAACAACTTTGTGGAGAGTGAAGTATACATGGGCTTACAATAGTTTGGCTAAACATACTCAATGAGTGTCTAATATTACACTTTAATGGAGTTAAGAGGAAGGGTGATCTTTATAAAACCAACAAAATCATATTGAGTACTAGAAAAAGAGTGCTAAATCTAAATATATATTTTCCAAATCTTCTTGATTTGTACTTTAAAAACACTAAGGGAAGGAGAATGATGCTTAAGTGTGAAAGAGTTTTTTTTTTCTTTTAGATAGAGTATGAAGTTTGTTTAAATAATCCAAATTTTTAAAAGTCACTCCAAACTGAATCATCATTGAAGGTCATTAATAAAAGATTGAAAAGTAAAAAATTGTTAATAAATAATTAAAGTATTGTTTGATGACATAGATGGTGTTATCATCAGAAAGAGGAGGAAGATTGTTAGTTTAGAGAAAAGTAAAAAGTTGTATGAGAAATGGGTAAAGAGGTTAATAGAAATTGTTTGTGTTCTTGTTGTAGTCAAAGTATTCTTAGTTTCAGTAGTGATCAAAAGCCCCTAAATTGTTGTGAAGGGGTTGTTTGTAGTATGTTCTATTCTAGTACGGTGTGATCTGGTATACTGCACCAAAGTTGTATTTGGTTTTCATATGATATATAAAGTTCCAAAATTAGTGAACTATGTATTTGCTTTTTTTTATATAAGCTAGTTCATTTATATGATTTTGGCTATTACATAATGCACATGAATCACACAGAAAAGGATTGTAACTAAACAAGGAAACTTGTGATATATATTTATATCAACCATAATAAGTTTTGCTCCCAAAATACTACAAAATAGAACATCAGAATACCACAATAAGTTTTGCTCTAAAATACTACATCAATCCAAAAATACAACCACAATAAGTTCTATATAAACCAAATACATCAGAATTTTCAGATTCAGATTATCTCTTGTCCACTAACAAAATACAAAAAAATCAGATTTTCATGGTTTCCAAACACGACCCCACCTATGTTGAAGTTTTGGCCTTATATTGGGTCTGCCATGTGATGGGGGACGTAATGGTGGAATTGGTGTTGTAGTGGGATGTGCTAGCACTAGTGGAATTGACTCTTGGGTAGTCCTTGGTTCAGTTGAAGTTGAAGCTTGTGCACAAATCAAGATTGTTGGCACATTTGAACCTACATCAGAATTGGATTGTTGGGTTGGAGACACAGATTAATTAGAAGTTGACGGATGGGTTGGAGGTACAAATTGTTGAGTTGACAGATTTTGCCCTTCATCAAAAGTTGGTGCCTGGGTTGGAGGCACAAGTTGTTCATGTGGCTGATTTTGGGCTTGATCAGAAGTAGCTGATGATTGTGGAGATGGTGGAGCTTGTGGGCAAGTGGTTCTATTGTGTCCAAGTTGCTTACATATTGCACATTTCTTCCTTATCCCCCATCTTTTAACCTGGGTGTCATCTTTCTTCATCTCAGATGCTTGTAGTCTTCTTTTCTTTTTAGGTCTTCCAGACAATATACGCTTTAGTGGAGGCAGCACATCAGGGAAGGGAGTGATCTCCCACACATGTTGGCCGTTTACATGATATATTATTGAGAAATATATTTCTTCATATGAGGACTTGGTAAACCAGTGTGCTACATATTGATCTACATTCATATTTAAGAATTTCATTGTAGCCATGGAGTGCGAGCATGGGATGCCAGTAATACCCCATTTCCTGTAGGTGCATTCCATGCTATCCACATTCATCACAAACTTTTCACCAATAGTAGATACATGTCTGACCTCAAAAAGCTTGCCCGCTGACCAACTATATTCATTAAAAAAGGACACAAATTATTAAACCAGTCACAAATTGAATATATAAAACAATACAATGAAGGGTGAGCAGTACCTAGGAACCCAATATTTTGTTAACTGCAACTCTTTATCTAGTCTGTCACGAATCCTAGGGCATATTGAACCTTCAAAGGAACTTACCTTCAACATATTACTTGATCTATTCATCATGTATAACCTTATGTCTTCAAGCATGGTAATTATTGGCTTACTCCTTGCATCCACAAACACGCTGTTGAAGGCCTCTGACATGTTGTTAACTAGTGTATCACACTTGACATTGGTATTGAACCTTGATCTTGACCAATACCTATTCACTTTGCAGCATATAAGCATATTGATATTAATAGCTATTACAATATATAAAAAGCTAAGGAATAAGTGGAGGAACTTGCCTTGGAGGAATAACTATTAAATGTTTGAATGCATCCTCGTTAACTTCTTTAATCTCTAACATAACCTTTTCCCATGCTCGTGGATATGTTCAGTAAGCAGCCCTCCACATTAAGCGTTTCCAAATTTTCCCTGAAAATTTCTTCTTGAAATTCTCATACAGGTGGTGCATACAAAACCTTTGATCAACTTTTGGAATGAGTTCATTCAAAGCTGATAGGAGACACTAACAAAAAAATTATATTAAATGTTGTTGTAAAAAGTTAACTAAATTACACACATTTCAAAGAACCTAATAAAAAAGTTTACCTTTTGCTAGTCTGATACAAAGGTGCATGAGGCATAACATTCAACCCCACCAAGATCATCAGTTAAAAGGTCTAAGAACCAAGACCACGTGTCCTTATTTTCTACCTCCACAACTGCGTATGCTAATGGCAACATCTGATCATTTGCATCTCGTGCCACAACTGTCAATAACTCACCACCAAACCTCCCCTTTAAGAAACATCCATCTAATCCTATCATAGACCTACATGATACAAAGCTGTCCTTGCATGCTTTTAAAAAAACATAAAATCTTTGGAATATCTTTGCACCATCATGATCTTCAAACTTTATTTTTATTGTTGAACTCGGGTTTGATCTACGTAGCTCATGAGCATAATTATATATACGTTTGCATTGCTCTGTAAAGGAGCCATCAATCTTGTTTGTAGCCATTGATCTTGCTCGAAAAGACATTGCGCGAGATATAGAAATGTTCCACTTTCTTAAGCCTTTTTCACGAATGTGCATGACTTTCACAGTAAGATTTTCTCTCACTATGTTTTCTATTCTTCCACTTAACCACTTTGCATTCATTAGCCTATTGTTAAACTCTCTACAGCAGGAATGTTTATCAACTATCTTTTTTAATTGCCAAGTTTGCATAATAGGTACATATGCACAATATGCAATCCAACCACATTTTCCTTTTGAACCCAAACATGCCACCTTTACTCTTTTTTTGTCATTCTTAACAATTTTCAAGTTCCTCTCGTTTTGCAACCCTTATGTTCTAATGGCTTCTATAAATTCTTCTTTACTTACGAAATATGTCCCAACTTCCCATTCATAGTCAGCCATACTTTTGGGCATAGAAAATGTGGGAAACTTTCCACATGTGTCTTCCTCATCACTATTAGAATCAATGCCTACCAAACTCAACAATTCATCATATTCCCATTCATAATCAGAAATTCCCTTGGCATGTTTGTTGATTTGTACATTATTCTCAGTCTCATTAATTTTTTCCTCTTTCCAGAGGAAGTCCAACCTGACCCACCCATCCCAGGGTCACAATCTATATCCACATCAAATAAACCACCACTTTCTTCATTATGGAATCAATGGAGTAACCATCCTCAATCTGAACCTCTTCAACATTTTGGTCTTTACCCACCTTATTCTATGCATCAGGCTGTACTTGTGATTCACCCACATTCTGAACCTCAACCTCAACCTTAACCTCAACAGTTTCAGGCTGGACCTGTTCTGCACCATTAAACTGCACCTGTTCTAACACTTCTGCCTCATAGTGCACATGAGCCTCATTTACTAACTGTTCTGCCTCACACTGCACCTCAACCTCACCACTTTCGGGCTAGACCTGTTCTGCAACATTACACTGCACCTGTTCTAACTCTTTTGTCTCACAATGCACCTCAACCTAACCACTTTCGAGCAGGACCTGTTCTGCACCATTATACTGCACCTGTTCTAACTCTTCTGCCTCACCCTGCACCTTAACCTCATTTCTTCACACATTTGCCTCACTCTCCACCTCAACCTCATTTCCTAACTCCTCTTCAACTTCAACCTCAGTTTCATTCTCTACACTAGTATTTTCTTCACCATTATCCTCAGCTTGATAATATTCCAACATATATACCTCCTCTACTACACAAATTGAGTGAATGACATACATATTGACTTCACCATGTTGCTTCGCAATTTGGACCATATGCAGTGCACCAACATCATCAACGAAATGCTGCAACCTTTCCTCCAACACTAGACAACATCCTACTGAATAGCAAAGGTCATTCACATTAATATAACCCATTTCTCTCAATATAGATAGCACCTCGAAGTAAGACCATTTGTCTTGATCACACGACAACTAACTTCTTTGGCCATCAACATACTTAATTCCCCCTCATTCACGAAATGTCTTCCATGGTGAATAACCACTTCAAACTTGTTATCTTCCATCAAATATGGTGAGTACTGGTTGTAAACCTATGAAATGACCACATACCCACAACAATATACTTTTATTACAACCAATATCACCGACAAACCGACAAGATACACTAACCCCATTAAAGGGGGACCACAAACTACACACGAATGTGAAAATGGTGGGACAACACATAAGCATCGAAAAAACTAAACAAATATTAAACTGAAAACGACGCTCAAGCGTTCGAATCAAAACCCTATACCCAAAACCCCCCAATTTCAGTAATTAAACATAACATCCATAAAACCCTAAAACGCAAAGCTATAAAATTCGAAGCAAAACTCACCTGGAATGCTTAACGAGTTCGATTACAGACGACAACCACACGAATGAAATGCGTGCTGCTCCCAATTAATCACACCAACGAACGCAATGCCTCGAGAATTGTTTTTGCACCTGATCCCAATTCCACCCTCAATAACCCTAATTCGATTTCAACCAATTCATCTTCCACATAAGTGCATTGTTATGTGCCACGTAATTCCAAGTGAGACAGAGTTAAAGAGCCATGTCACTGTTTCGTTACTGATTTTAACGCTGTTAACTTTGATGACTAAATTGAGTAACTTTTGAAAACTTGAGGATTAAATTGAGACACTAAATAATTGAAGGACCATTTTTGAAAATAGCTAACAAATTAGAGGACTAAAACAGTAATTTAGCCATATAAAAATTAGTCTAACTTTTACATTTTTTATGAGAGTCTTGTCTAGAAAAGAATTTTTTTACAAAAAAATATAAGAATATAAAATAATTTTATTTATATTTTTTTTGTCAACAATGATTTATGGTAATAATTTGATAATTCATAACCGGATTCCTAGCATACTTTTTTATATTTAGATCGAACTTAAATATGCAAAATTGAAAGGGATATGATAAAATGTGAAATGATAGGTTAATAAATTTTATTAGCATAAATTTTAATATATATCATCTTTGAAGATATATTTTAAATTTGATTGAATTTTTCAAAAATATTTATAAGGTAAAATTTGCATTTACTTATTTATATATATATATATATATATATATTATAATTTAATTATTTTTATATAAGAAAAAGGAAAATAAAATTGAGGTGAAGGTAGTGAGTTTTGGGTCTAATAAGTTTTGAGTTAGTGTTTGACTTAAAAGCATCTCTATGATATTTAGGTTTAATTAGTAATTTGATTCATATATTTAGACATTTGATTTCTTTTGGTTTTTATACTTATTTTGCATTCAATTGAGTTCTAGTTTTTATAAAAGGACTCAATATGGTATTTTTCGTTAAATTGACGTTAACACTATTTGAAAGTGTCACATGTTAAAATCTAAGTCTATTACGTGTCAAAATTTAAATTTACTATGGGTCAAAATCCAAGCCATCTTAGCGTCTCTAACCTTGACACGTGACATTTTCAAAGTAAAATATGATCTAAATTTTGACACGTGACAAATCCAAATTTTGATATATGACACTTCTATTTAATACTAAGGCCAATTTAATAATATAGTTATATTGACTCTTTTGTTATATGTATATAAAAATAAGTACTTAATTGAATTCTTTTAAAAAAAAATTAGAGACTCAGTTCAATAAAGAAACAATTATAGGACCAAAACGAATTAAATACAAAACCATGATATTTACTTTATTTGGACATGTGAGGAGTAGTGGTATAACTTTTTTAGTTCTTAGGAGAATTTGGACTTGTTCAATTATATAAATAATATATATAAATTAATATTTTTAAGTTTAAAAGATCTTTTATATTTTATATTTTCAAAATTTTTATATATCTATTTTCACTACATCAAAATCTTTTTTTAAGATCCCATTGATGGACAAAATAAAATTTGTGAAGAAATATAATCATGAAGATTAAATATATTTACCTTTAATTAAGACAATCCATTGTTGAACATTCAAACCTCATACTAGAGTTGTCAAAACGGGTCATCCCAGTCCGACCCGACTTGACCCACCACAGGTTGATTACTTAGTGAATTAACTCAACCCGGCTCACTTATTAACGAGCCAAAAAAATTCGAACCCGGCCCGGTCCAACATGGGTTGGTGGGTTAAACGGGTTGGCTCACGGGCTCGTTTAATTAAAAAAAAAAATACAAGTTTCTTAGTTTTTTTTCAATCAGAACTAAATTATAATTTTAATTAAAATCTTAATAAACTTCAATATAATCCAAATACAAACTAAAATCACAAAAAATACAAATTATCTATGCGTTGGCCCAAATACAAAGCCCAACTTAACAAAAAATATTTGTGTGACCCTTTATTTGCGGGTTGGTGAGTCAATCCGGCTCACCACGGGTTCAACCAGGGTGAGCCGAGCCGGGTAAAAAATCAACCCGTATTGAAATTTATGAAAAATTTTCAAACCAACCTGACCCAAACCCGTGGTGAACCGGGTTAACTCGCAGGTTCCAACTCATTTTGACAACTATACCTCAAACACAATACACTAAATAATAATAAGTTAAGAGACATAATATATGTGATTAAAAGAAATGATAGCAATACTCTTTTAAGGAACTTATTTGATGGTTCAAGAACACATTTTGTCTATGATATTAACTCATGTTTACATAATATGAATCCGAACTTCTTTTTTATAAAAATACCAATAAGAATTGATTACGTATCACAAAATTAATTTGAATTGATATTTCCCAGTTTTTTAATAGACTTCTTAACTCATTCTTTTTGCAGCGATAGAAATGTATTACATATTTATAAAAGGACATGATCCTCCATTTGTGATATATTTTGAAAACAACTCTGCTACTACGTTATGCAAAATATAGTGGATAATCCAATTCCACAAGATCTGGTTGACAAATGTGGAAAGAGAAAGAAACATCCATACGCAGCCATTAAAGATTGAGTAGCTCCAAATTAAGAGAAATCAGTTGGAACAACATAATCAAATTTTGAAAATTTCACTCACTTTTATTTATCAGATTTTCAAAAACCGAATAGGTTATTGAAATTGTAAGGATTTGTTGAATCATTTTCTAAACAAGAAAGTCAATAATTTTAAAAGTCCAATCGGTTATTAAATTTGAAGATATTACATTTTTGAATCACTGGTTAAACTACTAGGTTAATAATTAAAGAAAAAATAACATTGACTCGCTTTTTTTTTTTCCTCTCATCTTTTACTTGGTGTGATTTAGTATGTGTCATTAATTCTTTAAAAAAAAAAATAGTAGTACATTAATTAATAATCCACATTAAATCACGTCAGAAAATAAATGATGAAAATCAACAAATAGAGTCATAGTATATTTTTTAATAATTAAATCACATAAACCGATACATAAAATATTAAAAGTTATAAAAAAAATATATTGAATACATATAAAATTTTAATGTTTATATTATACACAACCTTTTTAGTGGTTAGCAATTGTTATACATTCAGGAATATGGGTTGGTGTTATTTTTTGAATTTCTAGTCAGAATTTTAAGGTAAGGGTTGTCCACCAGGTGGGGCATTTAATTAATTTATGTATTGATTTTGTTGAAAGAAAAAGGTGTTTAATTGATAAAATATTAAATATCGAAAAGCTCATGTTGACGAGCAGGTAGGGGCTAAAAACGTGAGGCTTTCTATTTGGTTACTTAATGAACTAAATCTCAATTGTCACAAGTCACATTACCATTTTTGTGTGTTTTGATAGGTTAGGTACATGTACCCCATTAACAACAAGATATATGTCTCACTGTCATGTACTTTTCTTTTTCTTCATTCACTTTTCTCAGATGCAAGTAAACTTCCACAACTTCCACAATGCATCATGTTACAAAAGTCTTAACTTTTTTTTTTTTTCTCGTCTTCTCCTTCACAATCATTCAACAAGGAATTTCATCACACAACTCACCAATAATGTTTCATTCCCACTTCACAACTGTCGCTGACTTTAGCCACTTCCCCATTTTTAATGTGTTCTGACCCCTACCTTGTAAGAATACATACTCACAATCTTAGGTTTTTCATTTGAGAAAAATATTTGATAAATTAGACATTAATGAACTATACAAACATTATTTATATATAAAAGAGTTAAGATATTATCTCCGATCTAAAACTTTAAAACAATATTGATGTGAATTTTCTTTGTTATATATTGTTCTTCAGACTAATTTACACTTAATGTGGGGTCAAACTCACACTTAAAATCCTAATACTTATAAATTAAGATAAGACTTAATTAGTAATTTGGTATCTACATTTAGGTTTTTGATTTGTTTCGTTATATATTTGTTTTCAACTCATTTGAACCTTTATATTTGTAAAAAGATTCAATGTGACTCTTTCTATTAAGTTGGAGTTAATATTATTTAAAAGTGTCACGTGTCAAAATCTAGATCTTATAATGTATCAAAATCTGAATCATCTTCTATCTTGAAACTCCATTTATTTTAACATGTGACACTTTCAAATAGAAGATAATCCAAATTTTAACATGTAACAAATCTAGATTTTAACACATGACACTTCCAAACATCGTTAATGCAAATTTAATGGAAATGGTTACACATTAGGTCTTTTTTACAAAAACAAAGACTCAATTGATTTTCTTTTTTAAAAACTGAAATATAGAGAACAAATTAATAATTAAGCCTAATACAATTATGTATGGTTACAGAAGCTTTGGAAGTAGATAAACATTGTCCAAAATCTTGAAAATGTTTGGTAAACCTAGTCTTGTGAACTTATTATTGAGCATTTGACGAGAATGAAGCAGAAGAACATTTATAGTAAAAGGGTGACAATAATTTCTACCAGTTTGCACAGTATTTATATATGGTGGAACTACTAATTTAGCCATATCCATTGTTTCGAGTCAAAAAACGTTGACACACATAATTCATGCACGGAATTAATGTTATTGATGGGTGCTTGAGAATAAGAGCACAATGGAATGTCAAAGTGGCTGCCATAATATGAGGTTTTAGCCAATGAAGTGTGAAAGAGTGCACTCTTATTTATTTTGGATCAAAATCACAATGCCTTGTGGAGAAGAAGATATTTGAACTTCACAAGCAACTCACCAATGTGTTTGGAGCAAACAAGCAACAAAAATGGATGTCTCAATATCATTCTTCTACAAGGAAACTTTACAACGTTTATCATTCTTTTCTACCATTATCACGTGTCCCATTAATATTTACTATCATTTAACTACTATTTATTTATTTAGTCATACAGAAATTAATATATCACATTAAACCTTAAATTTGTCGAAAATGTTAATAATTTATGGATCTCACTATTCATCTAATGAACAAGTTTTAAGACACTTTAGTCTTCAATCAATTTTAACTCATAATATGTCGTATATAAAGTACTAAAATGTACTTTTCTTTGACTATATTGTATAAATTTTTGAAGTCATTAGGACAATAAAAAATATTAATATAAGGTTGAGTAGTTAAATCCGTATTAATTGAATAATGCATTGAATACCATTAGAAATAGTATAGTATTATAATCAAACAATATTAGGTACTAAGGATAAAGCATAAAAATCAAATCAATTATATCTTATTTTTGACAATAATTTTTTTTTTCTTAATTATGACATGCTTAAATTTAGAATAAAAAAGAGAAAACAAATGCTTTACATTATCATTTTATATTTTTAAAAAATCGAAATTATATTTCTGGACTTAATTAACTTTAAACGGATTGTGCGATTTGAACAAACCAAACAATAAGCTGATCCACCCATTTTCCAAATGAATAAATAAATAAATTCAATCCATTTTTTTTTTTGCAATACATTATTTCCACACATTATTTTTGTATATTTTAGAAATCAACAAAATGTTCCACACTCATGTCATTCTCAACTCCTGGCGTACCCCTCACGTCTCACTCATTCTCCTTTTCAAATATTTAAACCACAAAATAAGAATTAATTAGTGTCACATCAAGCTTTTTTCCTCTCATCATGTTGCTTTTCAGGTTAAGGAAATATAGAAACATTCCTTTGAATAAATTTTGGGTGAAGTTCCACATAGTTTATATTCATCTTTTATTTCCTGTACAAGTACAAACTTTCATCTTTTTAATAAATATATTTCTCTTAAAAATCAACTTATTGATGTGATATGTCAAAGGATAATTTAACAAAAACAAAGTTGAATGAAACCACACACACATGACTACAATTGTCAAAGTTGTTTTCGTGTCTTTCCCTTCTGGCATGCACAAAAGATGATAGTAGGAAGATCCAAACCATATAAATAGCATGCACATGCCATTCTTTCAACAACAAAACACAAAGCCACAAAGTCACAAACACTTTGGTATAAACATTTCCTTACATATCATATCATATCAGTGCTCCAAATGGCTCGCTTCAACCCTCTTATACTCATCACTCTTCTACTTTTGCTATCTCATTCACCACTCTTAGATGCGCGAAACATTCTCAAAATTCACACACCACAACTTCTCTCTTTCAAGGGTACCCCTCCTTCAACTAAGGCCACTAGTTATGTTAAGAGTGCTGCAACAAAGGTACTTCATCATTTTTCCAATGAAGAAGTGGTTTCTAATCCCAGCCCTGGTGAAGGACACTAACTCGATCATCAACTGAATTCATGATATCTTAGTCTTGTTCATACCCCATCACTATGCAACTCCAATACTGGATCCTGCATCCATATCTCCGTCGAGTAGAGATAAGACAAAATGTCTAATAGAGACAAAAAAAAATTATAATATATAAGTGGATGTAATTCTTATCATAAGGTTGAATTAAATTTAAAGTCTACTCCTTAACCGGATCAAATAGTCCATAAAAGAAAAAAGTCTTATCGTGTTGCTCTTCTTCTCCATATATCTTGCATTTTCCTGTGTAATGAAAATAATATAACAGTGTTCTCATTAATATTGTTACATAGTGCATGGTTAATATTATGCAGAAAGCTTCGTCTTCTCTGCATCTCAATCAAGGTATCCTTTTTCTGTAGCAGGCTTAAGAATCCGTCTTTATTAAAGGTCACATATCTGTTTTTATGTTGTCTGATGGTAGCATGAACACATCGAAACAAATTCATAAGTATATGTGATTTGGTTAAAGTTTGTCTTAGTAAAAAGAATGCTCTGTGGATGAAAAAAAATGAGATTACTATGATATGACGTGTGTTTGCAATTCAAAAACATATATTGTTCAAATTTTTTTGGTTCAAACTCAGGTTTAGGTTACTAACAATCGAGTTAAAAAGTGAAGATGTTTCATAAAATTAAAACATTTAAAAAAATATGTATGGCCGAAAGCAAAATAAACTAGCCTATGACTTTTAACAAGAAGACAAAATAATTCAATAAACTAATATTCCAATTAATTAGTATAATTTTAGTCAAATATATATATAATCAATTTAATAATATATATCTAAAATATTAGATCGAAATAAATTATATTAATATAATATTAATTATTATCTTGCACTTAATAACATATAAAATAAATAATAGAAATAATAAACATTGGGTTTGATTTTCTATATTTTCTTTCTTTATATATATATATATATATATATATATAATCGTATTTTTTAAACCATTTTAGTTTTTGAGTCGAACAGTTTTTTACACTTATAAGTGAATTATGTTCATTTTGTTTCTATCCTGCTATGACACTTCAAGTTTCGCCCAAATATCTCACCTTAGTTGCGAAAGAAAATCTTAAATCTTCATTTATTTTATTTAAGTTTCAAATTTAACCATTTAATTTCAATCCAATCAACCCAAACCGTCTAAATTAAATCAATTTTAATTTTTAGTTTAATTGAATGTAATAACAAAAATTTTGTCCATTTTTTCGTTTAGTTAGCTTTACTTATATTACATGGGAAATGATAATCTAGATAACATGTTTCGTCACAAATTGGCACCCATATTTTTATTAATCGGGATACATTTCAAGTTCATGATTTAAATTTTATATTTAAACAAATAATTATGAACCATATTTTTATGAGTATCATATATGTTATACATAGGTTGTGTGGCTGAACAAGATATAGTATTGTTTGTTTTGTCTAACATACACAATCAATGTTCATTTGATTTTGGTCTAATAAGTTTTTGCTTAAATAAACCCAAAATAGTATAATTTGTCCAATAATGGTTTTCTCAATCAATGAGTATATTTTGTCTTACAAACTCAAGCCTTAAGCATGTTATAGTACATGCAAATTTATAAGTGTTTATTTTATATTTTCAAGAAATGTATGAAGATAATGTTGTAAGATTTTGTCAACATCAAGATCTCTTGAAAATATACCAAAAGTTAATTCATGCAAATAGATTTTCTACAAAAAGTAGGATATTAGTATTTCAAGAGTCAACTAGTTGTATCAACCTCTTTGTTTTGCTCAAAAGGTGGAAGGAAGCTACTTACCTAGGTTGAGTTCCATGGTTGTTGTCAAAGAAGTCACATATATTTAATGTTATGTCAATAACATTTAATGTGTTCGAGTTATAAGCATGATCAAATGCTAGAAGAAGTAAGAGCATAATGACTATAAAGATTTTACAACAAATCTTTTATTCTCAAGTTCCATATAAAGAAAATTCATGTAAAGAAGGAATATTGAAGAAACCCTTACAACAAACTGTGCACAAACTTTTATTCTTTTAAGCAATTTGTAGCCTTGTATGTGTTAAAAAGAACATTGTTTATGTTCATGCACGTCATAAAAATGTGTTTATCTTGTATCTATCATAAGAGGTTACTCTTTTTCTAGTGAGCAATCATGTAATCTATTACAACACTTTCTTTATTAACCTTTTAGTCTTAACCAAATGTGGTTGCTACCCAAACAATACTTTATTTTAACAAGAAGAATTTAAACAATGACTCTAAATAGTGGAAAAAAATCAAGTTCAAAACTTCATAGGAGGGGAAAAAAGTTTAAAATATGGTATTAAAAAGTCAGTTTTGGAAGAATGTCTCCCCTACCTCAAAGTTGTTGTTTCTCTAATGATGGTCCTAAGATTGGTGGACTTAGATATAGAACTTACAATGGGTTTCACATATGAGAAAATGGATGGTGCATAAGAGAAGATTAAGTGGAATTTTAACAACATTTAGTTGTTTTAAATCAGATACTAAAAACTATGTAATTTTTTTTTGTTCGCAATTGTTATTTGAATTTTTTTGACAAAGTGTCGTTTTGAACTATGTAATTTAAATCAAATGAAATTTTTTTTATTATAATATTTTCAATGATAATTCTTTTTCGCTAAACGCGATAATTTTCTAACTTTCCGTGACATCCCAAAATTGGGGTGTTACATTAAAACCCCCCGATAATGTGTTACCGACACTAGTTCTTCCAAGGGAATTATAAACCGCGGGTAAAGCCCTTAGTAGGGGGTTAAAACCCTTAGAAACGTCAAATATAACCTCCACTAAAAACAATTATTTTTGTAGTATGTGTATGTTGAGAAAACATGAAGGGTAAAAAAAAACATGACAAAAAGAAGCAATGAGGAAACAAGAAGTTATTTTTCATAGAATCTAGAGATAGGACGTGTGTTAGCTGAAGTATTAAGAGATCAAAGAAACTAGGGCAATAAAAAGCAATCGAGCTTGGAAAAGGGTTGCATATATTCTACAACTGTAGTGTTATCCAATAACTTCAAAGTTTAGATCACTTGGAAGTAGAGTTGTCAAAGTGGGTCAGAACTCGTGGGCTAACCCGGCCTACCACGGGTTTGGGCCGGGTTTGGTTGAAATTTTTTTACAAATGTCAGTACTGGTCAATTTTTGATTCTACCCACCAAGAACTCGACTCACCCGAGTTGAACCCGTGGTGAGCCAGGTTGGTCCACCAACCCGTATGGTCACAAACATTATGTTGGGCTTTGCAATGTTGGACTGCTTTTTTAACCAAACACATTAGTGGGTTGGCAAATAGAAACCTAGCTTCAACTCCAAATAGATGGGCATAAAGAAGATGCTTCAAGAGATGAAAATGTTGTGAATTTATCCATTCAAGACTCTAATATTAGTTGGATAAGTGATAGAATGCTTTGATCTTAGATAGTAATTTGTTTTTTTTTTTTAATTTTAGTTTGTTTTGGAGTTTAACATCATTTTGGATTGTACTTAGATTGTATTGAAGTTTATTTAAATTTTAATCCGAATTATAATTTATGAGTTGAGAAAAAAAATATTTTTTTTTAATTAAGTGAGCTAGTGAGTCAACCTGTTTAACCCACAAACCCGTGGTGGGTTGAAGCGGGTTCAAAGTTTTTCGGCTCACTTATAAGTGAGTCGGGTTGGGTTGGTTCACTAAGTGGCCAACTCGTGGTGGGTCGGGTCGGGCCGGATCGAGTGGCCCATTTTGACAGCTCTACTTGGGAGAATGTTAAAAATTGAATCAAACTTTGGAGGTCATGGTACAAAGTTGTTAGTGACATCCTTTGTCAAAGTGGATTTGATTGGGATGGAACCAAACACATGATTATAGTTAGCGATGAAAATGTATGGAAATGTAAGTACTCTTTTATATTATCATTATTCAAAATAAAATTATAGTTGTGTTATTATTTACTTCTTTTTCTTTTTCAAGTCGCATAAGGAGGATAGATATTTTTTATTCAAAGCAATTCCAAATTAGGATGATATAGTAGAATTATGTGCTAAAGATAGAGTAATCGATCATGGAGCATAAACTACTATGGATGTTGATGAGGTCATGAGTAGAGAGGTAAATGAAGTAGCTTTTGTGGGTTTGGAGGATTTCAATGCTACTATAGATTTGGAGGAACCAAACTCTAACTTAAAAAATAAAACACAATTTTCAAGTTCTACTACTACACAATCTCAAAAAGTTAAGGAAAAAGAGTTAATGGTTGCTTCAATAAAAGATGTGGTTGAGTCTTTTATGCAACTAACACATGTATATGGTGAAAAGGCTGATAAAAATGAAATCAAAGAAATGCTAGATAAGGTGTGTTAAATGCTAAATCTTAGTAAGGAACGATGGGCTAAAGTTGTTAAATAGTTAGTTTATGTCAAAAAAATTAGTTATCGTAAAAGTCCTTCCAATTCATTAGAAAGAAGATTACGTTTTGATTAATGTCTCTACAACTTAAATCATGGTAAGTAATGTATGTTTTCTTGTGTTTGATTACTTTCATGGTATTTGGTTAAATCTTCTACATATTTGTATTAGTTGAACACTATGATTGATCAATTTTGTTGAACTTTTGTAAGTCAAACAAATGTTTTTAAAGGGAATTGAAATAGGATGTTGAAAGACTTGCAAGTTGGATGATGAAAAATTATAAAACACACATTAAATAAGAAAACAGTTGTTTGAACAAATTATTTAATTTTCCTTTTTAATAGTAAAATGTTTGACATCTTAACTTTGAATTATGATTGAAAAAATCTTTTACAAATGAAGTGATATAATTTTATATCAATTTACATTATTACGTTATAATTGTAGGTTATGTTATATATTAAACTTGTAACTTTTATAATTAATGATTTTGTTGGTGGTAAATGAAGTGATCAGTAACTAATATTATTATATTTCTTTTATGCAATCAATAATATTAATATAAAAATATATTATTACTTATATTCTTTTTAGTTATTCAATATTAATTAATTTCAAAAATGTAAATTTGACTAATATTTTTAAAGTTAAATTATTAAATATTATTTAAATATTTTAAGTTAATCAGTATTTTTTTAAATTAATTTTAAAATTCTATATATTAAAATAAATATTTTTAAAATAAAATTTTATCTTACGAAAAAAATTCAATTAATTAATTTAAATAAAATATTAAAATGTAAGATATTTCAATTATTTCATCTAAATAAATTATTTTAAAAAAATTAATTATAAAATATTTTAATTTCTTAGAATTATTGAAATCCCTCCTTCAAAAACATTGTTGAAAATTCTGAAACACTTTTAACTTGTTTTCCACCAATTGAATCAAATTATCTCACATGTATTAGAGAATGAGGATGTATGTTGAATGAAATCATGCCTAGAAATCTCATTTTTCAAACAAATTCGAAACCCATTACTTGATAACCAAACCATAAAGGGAAGTGAAAGTGATGATGACATGACACCATAAAGTCAAGTATAAATGCATTTCAATCCTCTCTTTTATTTTACCCTTTCACACTTCTCTTATTTTTCACAAATTACTTTCCGAAATTCTTGTATACATTCTAAAAACTAATTGTTGGAATATAAAAAGATGAAAAAAAAAAATCTAAACAGTAGCTTCCTACAATGAATACCCTAATAATGTTTAAGTGGTCCAGATTAAAAATCCACTAGGCCTATCTGTTTGGGCCCTTTAGTATTTATATTATCAAAAACCACCATTCATTTTCACCCTCATCATATTTTCTTTACCTGTCTGTTCTCTTCTTTCCATATGTTGTATTTCCAAATTTTAAAACAACATTAATACCGATCTTTCTCAGTTATATTTTTACAACAATTATAAAATAAACATAATTCTTTTCAATTTTAAAATAATATAAAAGGGATTGCATAAGGTTCCTCCAATCCTGTAGCTTTTAAGGGAAAGCCCATACCTTATTTCAGAAAGCCACAAGGCCCATAATCAATACGGAACTCATTGTTCCTCTCATCAATAATTGTCTCGATTCCACATTCTTTCACTTGGAAATGCCAAATGATGTCACTTTTTATTGACCTTAAACACAACAATATCCAATTATGAAGTTACAAATCATGTGTACCCATATATATATATATATATAAACTTGATATCTGCCAAACTTTTTATTTTGTCAGTTGTGTTGTTACAGAGAGGCTGTCCTGTCACACTAAAGTAAAACCTCTATTCAATGCTGTGATCAAAATTGGAAAATGATTTTCTGATAATTTTTTAGTGTTGTTATTCTTTTAAATCTTCAAAATATATTAATATTAAAATATTAACAAAGTTTTGATATATTTTAAAACATTAGGTTTAATATTTATTAATATATTTTAAAAGTGCATTAAAGAGATAATATAAGAAAATAAGCAAAGAATCAAATATTTTTATTCTACTTTTCATATAGGAGAAAAAAAAATACAAGACCCTAACATGTAGAAAAAGTAACTCAAACTACCAAAACAGAATGTAACTCTTTTTCTTCAATAGATCAACAAATCAGAGCTGAAAATTTGAGAAAAAACAAGAATCCTAAACTTACAAACACAATGAAGCAGAAAAACATAGGATTTACTTACAGAGTAGAGAGATATATAAGCTTTTTTTTTGAAGTTACGTTGAAAATGTAACTGACCTAAACCTACCCTTGTACCCTTGCCACCTGTACCAAACATCATGAAATTATGAGAGAAAAAGTTTGACCCTCAATTATTTAAGGGGTAAAAGATGACACCTTTGTAAGATTTTAAGAACATGAATAGCCCTTAAAGATCCATATGGTCCTTACCCACTTTCCACTTCTGCTACACCATGTGAATCATAGCCCAATATACACACAGAACCACTTGCATTAGCATGGCATAGATAGATATTTGTAACAGTTGGGAAACATGACACGAAGATGCATGCATACATACATACAAACCCATCAGCAAGAATCACATCTCAAATCTCCTTTATTGAGACATAGAGAAAGGTTTGCAAATATTGTCTTCACATGCCTCTTCAACACCGACTTAGTTGAATAAAGTTGGCATCTTGGGGGTCCCCCATTTGCCTTCAATAACATTTACACAGCTGCAAGGGGCAGAATTGGGATTCTGCTATTTGTTTATTTGTTTCTGTTCATGTTTATGCAGCATTTGGTAGGAGGAATGAAGAATAATTAATAACACATAGATTTGGAGGCATGTAGAGCCACAACAAGTGGAATTAGAAAATAAAGTTAAGAGGAATAGAGCAGAAGAAAGATTAATAAAGAAAGGAAAAAGAGGATTATAAAATTCCCACCTATATATCATTATGTACATATTATAAGATGCAGTGTCTAGTAAAGATGCATAACAGCTAGACAATCCCTGTCACTGGACTGATAAGAAAATTTGGGAGGATGTCTTTGATAAATCTGGCATAAATTAAAAAAAAAAAAAAAAATTCTAAAGAAAGGGTTGTTCCCAATGCAACGGTCCAATGGCTTTTCTTTTCAAAATGGACAAAGATGTCCCAGTGAGTGATCCTAGCCAGAGTTCAGTCCCCACAAGTTCTTCATTTCCCTCCAAAAACTTCACTCACAAAATAAAAAGAATGCCTTCCAGTTCAATAACCTGTGTTGTGGGGTCCCCTAGTGCTACCTCACCTTTGCTTTGTGGAACTGATTTTTTTTGCCTTGCTTTGGTGCTGTGAGAGGTACACTTGACACTGTATAACAGTTTTACCAATCCTAAACCCCGGAACTACTGTGAAAGCAACTTGTGGATCTGATTCCACTTCTGAATAGAGGAAGATTTCATCATTCACACTTTCCATGTACACATCAGAGAATCTACACCCTTTCCCCACTTGAAAGATTGAAGCTTGTGGCTCCAAAGAGAAGGCCAAGCAGTGTAGAAGCCACACCCTCTTGGCCATCTCAGCAAATGATGTGAAGAATGCAGTGTCTGGAAACCCTCCAGCATTCACAAGGTTTCTCTGATTCATGTTGCCAAAAAATGATGACTCCATCTTGGGATGAACCAGTTTCAAGTACTTCACCCTGCAAAACTTTGCAAATGATGATCTTGGCTTCTCTGCGAGGAACTCCTTTGCTTTCATGGATTTCATCTCATTGAACCTCCCAAAGAACCACTGTTGCCTCCTGCTTCTATCAGGGAGAGACTCTTTTGACAGAGAAAAGTTGGGGAAGTGGAAAGCATCGAACATCTCTCTGCAAACAAATGCCTCAATTGCAAAACACTTGTGATCTTCTGCTATATAAACCACGTCCTGCTCAATGGCATTCACTGCAGCATCAACATCCCAATCTGCAGATCTCATCTCATCCACAATCACCCTCACGAAGTTGCGGATAGACCTAACCGCATGCCGAAGAACTGTGATAAAATGGTTAGGACTTAACCCTGATATGTGAACATTATCAAGCACTGCTAGTTGGCCACTTTGATTCAATCTCTTCTCAATTGCCTTGTTACGCTTATTGGCTTCCTCTAACTTTTCCCTAAGAAAAATAACCTCAGAATCCTTGAGCCGCACCTGTGACTCTAGCTTCTTCCCCGTGATCTCATATGTTTTGATCACACCCTGCAGCTCCTTGGATTCAGCCTCGAGAATAGCTCGCTCGGGCGAAGGGTCAAACTGTTTCTTCAGGAAACATTGTTTCAGCTCAGACAAGTTCTTCAACTCAGACACTAGCAATTGATCAGCAGCTTCGATCCCATCAGGGTCAAAAGGTGACTGAGAATATTGCAGCTCAGCGTATGCACCTTTAACAACTGAAATGCTAGCAAAAAGCTTTGCTAGAAGAGCTTCATTGGCCTTTCTCTCCTGAACCTCTTCATCATCATCTTCAACGAAAGACTCGGACCAATTCAGTGAACTCTTATTACTCTTTCCCATGTTCCCTTCATCCTTGAGATTTGCATCAGATATAACATTCTTCAACCCATCAACAGAGGCAATCCCAATCAGTGCTTTCACATGAAGAACCTTCGCAAAACTCCGTGCCAGCTTCTTTCTCGGGGTCACGGCCAATGGCTTCACCGATTCCATCTGCAGAATCAGCCACCAAAAATCACAAACGCAGATCAGAACTGTGATTAGTTAAATGTATGCAGCAAGGAGCAGCAATATCTTTAAAGGGTCTCACGAGGACAATAAAATAAAGTCTTATATTATAACACGATGGTGATGATGATGGGCATGTTCAAGCAAAAGCTTTTGACAAAACATAAAGAAATAGAGCAATGCTTTAACACATAGATCGAGGACCTTTACTAGAGAGGGAATTTTTCTTTTTGTACTACTCCATCTACTACTAAAATTTCATTGTATGCACAATTTAAACAGTGTCAAAAAGCAGTTTCTAACACACACCGATTCGAGAGAATAGAAACCAATCGAAGGACAAGATCTAAAGTTACATTAAAAAGGTCAAAATTGTAGTTTATCCACGTAATACAAGGCATCTTGTCCATCATGGCAAATTGCAGCAGGATTCTTAACACAAAACCAAGGTCTTACGTAACAAGATCCAGTGACTAATAATTAATAATAATAACTAAAAATAAAGAAAGAAAACAAAAACACCATGCTTTATTATACCATGAAAAGGAAAAAACTTTAAGCTCTGATTTAACACCACCATCTCCCACCAAGAAAACAAGCTCATCATTTCTACAAACACTTTATAGTTTATCCCAACTTCTCTTCAAGGAGCGTTAGAGCAATAGGCCCATCACTCAATTAAGCACACCCTCTTTATCAGTTTCTTTAGCATGAATTATTTATCAACCCATATTTCATTCACTTCCCATGTTTTGCATAGAAATGGTAAAATCAATTCACAAAATTCAGCTAAATTACAGCTTTTGTAGGGTAATCATTGGACATGGGTAGATCACGGTTGAATTGTGACTCCCAATGCATAAAAAAACCTGACAAATATTGTTTTTTATAAAAATGTGTGTTGGCCTGATTCATAATCCTTAGGATTCCCTGTGTTATGCATAGCTAACACCTTTATTTAGACCTGTAGTGAGATAGTACTTGGCCAACAGTGTTATCAGCAGAACCCATATGAAAGTGAACATGTCTGATATGGTAAATCTAACTTTACCATCATGACAAAAGAAAAATGTTTGCTTACAAAAGGGGTGTCACAGGGAAAAAGAAAAATTACATTTTTTACCCTTAAAACTAAAACACCAAGAATTGGTGAAGGAAAGTAACATCTTGTAGCTAAATTCAGACACTAAATTTTTCAACTTATAGTTGCTTCTCTAAAACTGGGTCCATGTAAAATAACATAACCTAACTTAAATAACATATGGTAGATAAGACATTTATATCCCTCTACAGTACGCGTGTTTTGTGGGCTGGCAAAAGTTTAGGAGAAAAAGAAACCATGAAAATGGAATGTGTTCACATAAGACCATTTTCTTTTACCCAAATGAGGATAAGATTCAACTAATTTTTTGCTTTCATATTCAAAGTATTATTGCACATATATATTATTATATAGAAAAAAGACAATGTGATGATTGTACGTAATAGTTAGGAGAGATAATTTACATTTCCCGTGACTAAAATCACGGTCTCTGAGAACTTGCACTGAGTACAATTGTACCATAACGGCAAAACTTAAAGAGCTGTTGAACAGCATTAGCACCACTTAATTACTGCTTAATTGTTCTTTTATATCATGAAATAAATAATCCGTAACGTTTCTCAGACAAAAGAAGGTATTATAATTGAAAAGCAAAAAGGAGGAGATAAAGGTGAACCAAAATAATGGAGTTGAGGAAAATATTTTTGGGACAGAGAAGTTACTGTGACACATACTGATATCTTTCCAAAGTTAATGTCATTTCAACATCCATTATGTCAGAAGTTCACATGCCTATCATTAAAAAAGGTCAAAATATTACAACATGAGATTCTTCGTGCTCTAAAAAATCCATATTTTAGCGTCCAAAAAAAAACACACAAAACAACAATTGGTGACTCAAATTTTGAAATTGAAGTTGGAACTTCACAAGTACCAAACTCCTCCATACCCATTTGAACACCCCAGAAGTCATAGTAAACGCTGCCAGAAATCATGCGTTAACTTGAGAGCAATCAATGGTTGGTTACAGACAAGAAACAACTAATAGGCATGCATAAATGAAGCATTTTCTTAACACCCTTGCTTTTCCTTAGTCAAGGCTATTTTTTTTCACTTATGCTTACACATTTTCACCAACTTTTTTAGTGTTTTCTTTCAAAATAATAATGAAAGTTCACTCAACAAGAAGCAGTTTTGGAGTAATATATAAAAGCGTGAAACAGGTAGATGGTGTAAAAAGGTAGAAAGCAGTGAGAAATTACGCGTACCTTCAGAAATATCGGGAGAAAATAATGGTGAACGAAGGTGTCAACTTCTCGTCATTGCGAAACGTAAATCTCAAGAAAACAGACAGAACAATTAAACATGTTATTATTATTTATTATTTATTTGTTTATAATTATTTGGTGTTGTTCTGTAACTCCAGGCGCGACCCTGAGAGAAACACCCTGTAACCAGAAACCATCAAAAATCAAAAGCAAATACAACAAAAATCAAAGGGACTTTTCTCCAAACTCGAAAAGCAACAACACACCCGAATGAGGAAAAACGATGAGCACCACTGACAACAACCAACACAACCAAACAAAAATAAAACAGGATCATTAAAAACGTGTCATCGGCAAAAACACCAGACCCAACAAGAAAAAAACGTTCAAAGACGAAAACTTTCCCCCGTAAAACAATAAAAACACCCTTTTTGGCAAACCCCAGAAATCCCTGGTTCGGTTTCAATGGTAAAAGTGCATAAAAAGATAGACAAAAAACAAAAGGGATACGTTATTTCAACGTTTACCTTAATATAAAGAAACACTTCCTCAATGAGCGGAAAAAATGGAGGAGTTGGGTTTGAAATTGGAAGAAAAGTAAGCGTCTTTTACTAGACTCTGGGAAGAGGTTAGTAGTGGGCCTTTGAGAAGGGAAAGAAAAACCACAGCTAAAGGACAGAAAATTCTAGAGAGAGAATTTAATGAGAGAGAGAGAAAGAAAGAGAAGAAAATGCAGAGCGAAGAACAGAGGAAGAAGAAAAACAGAGCACAGAAGGAAGAGAGAGAAGATATAAGGAGTGACAGAAAAGAAAAAAATAAAAGGGACACTGTTTCAGGTCTCAACCTGACTTTTGCGAATTTAGAACGCCACATAGGTGCAGTTACACTATTTTAATCATTTTTTATGTAATAATATATACCTTTTTCAAATTTTATTACAACATTTTTATTTATTATATTAGTTCGAAATTAGTTACAGTTAAAATATTCTTGACATCATTCAAAATCTTGGAAACACATAAATGAATATTTGTAAGAATATGATTTATTTCAAATTTTTATATATCTTTAAAATTATTTTGCAGAGACTAAGAAATGTTTTTTAATGGCATGAAATTAGTCTTATTAAATTTGAGAATAGGTATATCTGGTTTATCTATCAGTTTGCTTCTAACGTTTGAAGTTAAGCTTGGCCAGAATTACATCTGACGAGGAAATTAATGTGAATACATTATTTTATTAGTTTTGTTCCTTTTTATTTATACTGGCAATTAAAAATATCTTTTAAACAATAAATTTTCTGACTGTCAAAATTATCTTCCGTTGAAACAATTTGACATTTATTAATGAAGCTACTCAAATTAATGAGAAACATTAAATTATATATATATATATATATATATATATATATATATATACCTTGTCACATCTATCTATTCACATAATGAAGAAAATAATATATTTTAAATATTATGGTATTAGAAAATAGTCATCATAGTAAAATAATATAATAATAGATATGTATAATAGTTACAAAAAGTGTGTTGTAATTATTAATTATTATAATTTATAATATCTCTTCGATAAACTTTATATTAAAAGATAATAAAAGTAATTAAGTTTAAATTTCTTAAGAAGAAAAAAAGATGTGATAATTATTAACGTTTATTATTTATGAACCAAAATAATTAAGAATATTATGTTAAAAATGCAATGCAAAGGGAAAATTAAAAAAAAAAATACTTATTGAAAATTATAAGAAAATTTTAAAACAATAACTTAAGAATGGATTTAGAGGGAAGATTTCAGATTTTTTATTTTACTTTCTAATTATATTTTGAATTATTCAATTATATATAATTAAAATCAATTAGTGACTCGATAATAAATTTTTATTATTGATAATAAAAAAGATAGGTTATATATATATATATATATATATATATATATATATTTATTTATTTATTTATTTATTTGTATGTTTGTATTTTGTTTTCATTCTCATATTCATTGTAAGATTCATTTTTTCTGCTCTTATGTTTAAGGGTTTTTATGTTTAAGGGTTTGATCTTAACTATTGGGCTTAAGGGCCAACTCATAGGGTGTCCAAAACCTTTTTTCTAGTCTTAATCTCCTTTACTCTGCCCCGTTCTTAAAAAACAAGAACCCTTCCCCCTTCCATTACTGGAGCAAAGAGCTCTGCTAGGCACAATTAGAGCACCCATTATTTCACTTGAACGTCTTCTCCGGTTTACTGCACTGGTTGGAGTTACAGTGCTCCCCTCTTCCCCTAGGACCATTGCGCTTACGTTTAGCCCCACTCCAGGTAAGGGAAGTTAGGGTTTCATGTTTTTATGCTATTTTTCCCTAAGGTTGGATTGTTTTGTGTGCTTAAATGCTTATACGGTGTTATTGATGGTGTAAAGCATGTATGGTGCATGCTTCTGGGTTGAATCTGACTTGTATGCGTGAAACAGTGGCGAGAACTGATATTCTCGCTCAAGCGAGCTAGTCTCGCTTATGCGAGAATAGCAGAAGCTGGCCCAAGTTCTTGCTCGAGCTCTTACTCAGGCAGAGAGCTTTCGTTTTGAACGAGATGTCATCTCGCTCAAGCGAGAGGGGCTCACCTAAGTGAGAACTCATGAGAGCCTGATCGTGTTTCGCTTGGTTTTAGCTCAGGCGAGGGACCTCCCCTTTGGGCGAGGAGTGGTCTCGCTTAGGCGAGGAGTGGTCTCGCTTAGGCGAGGAGTGGTCTCTGGTACAAGGTAACCCAAGTATCTCTTTTGGGTATACATCTATAAACTCCTTTACTACTAGTATCATTTCCTTCTGATCTCCCTCCTTTTTCTTCATATGAGTGAGTATAACAAAAAACTAAGTTCCTCCCCTTAACTCACTAACAACTTGTTGCGCTGACACTAAACGCAACCTTGGCTCCTCAAGAAACACTACCCGCTTATGATAGCAATCAATAAAAATATAATTGACAGATAACTAATCCATCCCTAGGATTACATTTAGCTCATGTGGGCGTAGGTAGATTAAGTTAACTTTGAAACTACATCCCTCTACCACTATAGGACACTCAGAGCAAACCTTTGAGGAAGATTTAACATCTTATTTAATAGTATAAACTACTAAATAAAACATTAGATATTCTGATAAAGCAAAACAAATAATTATGAGAGTATAAAATATTAATATAGTTATCCAAAAGAAATAACTATAAAAATATAATATAAACAAACTAAGCCAAGAACAACTCAAAGTTTTTCGAGAAGAAACTATTTCTATACAACTTCAAGGACCCTAAACATTACTCAGTAGCCTTACTGTTGTCCACCAAAGGAGCATCCTCACTTGAGTCCTCCTCTGCTCACACTATTAGGTGATCATTGCATAAGAAAAACAAAACTAAACAACAAGGTAAGCTAATTTACAAATAACGTTATTCAAAAGCAAGTAAGTCATATCACTTTCACTCAAACATAAATATAATATATGTTTATACAGGCATAACAATTGATGTTAAACTTAATACTCAGATACATGTCTTTGATATAAAATTCACTAGAGGTGTGCACCTGTGATGGTTCATAGACTTTGTAGAGTTTAGCCTTTACGGGTTATCACCCAACCACACACAAGGTTAATCCCCTTCATGCCTAGGACTAAAGAACAAATCCAAAGACTAAGTTCTCCTGTGACTCTCACCACATAACTCATTCTATTCTATTTGAGCTTGAATGATTATTAGAGTTCAAGATATCTCCTTCTTGACATCTCCTATATCAAGACATACATTAACAATACCATCACCAAGAATTTTCCTTGAAACTCTTTAAACATCATCATACATGTTCACAACAACATATTCTCTTCAATTTATAATAATGAAAACCATAAAATGTGCTTCACATCAACCACTAAACATCCAAAAATAGCCAAACAGGAAAAATAGGTAAAATATGGCATATGGTGTTCAACACCATTTGCCTTGCAAAAACTGGAGCTCGATGCTAATATGCCACCGCTCAACGCCATAAAGCCAAAATGTTCCCAGACTTATAGTGGTCATTGGCCCTCAACGCCACTTGGATGTCGCTCAACACCAATTAATGGGCAAAAAGTGGCGCACAACGGTGGGGGCTACCGCTCGACGCCATATTGGTCCACAACAGATAAATTTTCTACAATTGGGTGATCTCAAACCTAATTAAGTGCCCAAATTGGTATTCCTTTCTTAGTGATTTGGTTCAAAATAATTTTAGCACATGAAAGGAGTATCAATTTGTTCAATTTATCAATTTCTAAGTTTCCCAATCAACCTAAAATTCAACCAAATCAAACAAGCATCAAGTATAACATACAACACATATACATCTCAGTTCAGATTCATCAGGCAATTGCAACATTCCATCAGGTACCAAAACTTGAAGAAATTGCTTGACTTGCTCTAAAAACACCAAAACCTCTCCCATGCTATAAGGTACTATATCTACACATTGAAATACGACACAAAGGATCAAATGAAACCCCTATGATTATTAATCAACTAAGAACCAAAAAGAAGACTACAAGGACACATGCGACCTCAAAAGGAGACAAATGCAAAGGATAACAAAAATCAACCTAAAGAAGAGTTGAAAATGAAGTTACTCAAATAGAGAAATTGATCGGTTGAACGTGAAGAACTTCGATCTTCAAACAGATGACTAGGGGTAAGATATATTAGAGAGAGGTAAAGGACTCTTAGATAAGAGTTTTTAGAGAGACAAAGTATTTTTAAGTAATGAGATCCCTTTATGAAATTTCTATTTATAGTTAAGCATTTTATTATTAAAATAATATGGCCTCATTATTTTAAAACACTACTACTCTTAAAATACAATTTTATAGGTTCTCATGGAAGACATTTGACCAGAGGTCAGACTCATCACTACAGATCAAACTATAACTCCATGACTAGTAAACTCAACTCTTCAACACAAGCACTTGACACAAAGGAGTGTGTCGCTCTAGAATCAAACAATACTTACAAACTCTTACCAACTAAAGAACACACATTGAGAATCAAATTACCTGATCTTACAACCTCTACTCCTAGCAAAGCATACACCCTTCCGACTTCTTGAGGACAATCACCTCCTCTTCTTCCTTGTTGTTGTTGTGATGGTCTAATAGCTTTTTCAATTTTTCTTTAGTTGGGGTAGTTGCTAGCAAAATGCCCTTATCCTTGACATTTGAAGCATCGTATTGGACACAGATTTTAAAGGCAATTCTTCGTATGAGGACCTCCACTCGTAGAGTTTTCTGGTCTGGAGTAAGGTTTCTTCTTCTCTCCTTCCTTAGGTCTACTTGGAGTAATACTTCCCACAAAAGTCTTCATCAAAACCTTACTTTCCTCTTTTAACTTCTCCACCATCCTGATCTTTTCTAGTAGATTTGGAAAATTTTCTAATGGTCATAGGCACGATCACTTCTTTCAACTCTTGTTTGAGACCATTCTCAAATTTTTTTGAATCTCAATATCTCATTAATGGACAAAGTATATAAATCTGCAAGATGTTTGAACATTTTCGCATATTCGACTACTAACATTGATCCTTGTGCGAGTTGCAAAAACTCCTCCTTCTTGGCATACCTCACATTGTCAAGAAAGTACTTGTCTGGAAACTTGGTTTTAAAGTTTTTCCATTTGATGATCTCGCCCCTCTTTTCCATCATCATCATCATCAAAGGATTATGCTTTAGAAAGTCTTTTAAACTCCATATGCTTGAAGATGCATGAGACTATGAAGCTGCAATTGTTGTCCTTGAAGGCTCAAGTTGTTGCAAGACAACCAAATGCTGCAATTGAGAGGCCTTAGCTAACAACCTGACATCCTCCATTTTTTGCATTATAGTCTGATGTAGTTATGCCATTGATGTGCCTTGTTGATGTAAAGCTACAACCATCACCTATATAGCCCTTGCCAAACTAGGCATATCAAGTAGAGGAGAAGGTGAGAGGAGTTGGAGGCCTTTGCGTCATACCTTTGTTGTCACAGATAATGTAACACCTCATTTTAATAGCTTAATACTTCCAAAATAAAACATTTTATTATGAATATTCAGAATACAAATAAATTCATGTATATCATAAATTAGTATAGCCTTACAAGATAAGACTATAATAATATCACTTATATACATTCTCAAGCTATTATACTATGATCCTATTACAATATTATACCTAACATGATCTAAAGTTGCTCACTGCCTAGACATCAGACTCCTCAACCTCAAGAGGTGCCTCTACACCTGTATCTTCATCTGCTCAGACCAATAAGATGATCATTGCAAAAGAAGAACAGAACACATACAAACAACAACAAAAAAAGGGTAAGCTAGTTTATAAAAGAAATAATCATATAATAATTAAACTTCTTAATCATAAAATAGCATATCTCAAACATTCATATAAAAATACCAATCATACAATTACAGACTCTCTAGACTCAATTATCCAGATTTATGCATTGACTTATATATAAGAAGTTGTGCACTTGTCATAAAAAGTGGATTGCGGTAAAGGCCCCGACTCCACTTGGCCTAATCAACATGAATCTATTTCCTCTGGAGAGGGTAAGTTACTTATGGCATCGCCAGATTAGGAGTCCCACCCCTAATCTCGTCATAAGAACCTCCTTCAACTCTCACCATTTAATCCACGACACTCTATATGAGTTTGTAAACCTAGTAGAGTATAGGATAGCTTCTGACCAACACATATCCCTAGCCAATGCATAACAATATACTAGAAAGGATTTGCACTTCTTCCTTAGAACCACAACCCTTATACTACAAACAATTCAAATAAACTTTTCTCATTCCCTTCCATTAAGTTCCACTTTCACTCTTAAAATCATCACACTTCCTTAGAACACAATTCATAACTCTTTTCACCAATATTTCCACTTCATACACTACTAATTTTCATAATATAACTTTCCCCAAATGAGTTTAAGAATATCATAATAAGATTCCACAAATTGTAAATTAAATCATTTCATCACCCACCATTAAAAAACTCATTTCCTGTCAATTTTGTTTTGATTATTTTTGTAGGAAACACTTACAAAATTTGTTATAAAAAAATTGCAGAAAATTGTTGTCAATTCTTTTGCAAAATATTTTGTATAAAACACTTTTCGCATCAAATTTTTTAGGAAATACTTACGAATTTTATTTGGTAGGAAATAATTACCCACGAAGGAATTACCTGCCAATTAATATTTTTAGAAAAAATAGTAGGAAAAAGTCTTTTCTTGCAAAATTGTTTTAACAAATTTGTAAGAAAATTCTTGTGTGATATGAGAATTTTTAGTAGTGACCTTAGCATATTTGTATATCATACACATTTATCATTCTTAAAACACATACTTTAATATCAAGATCAACTGAAGACCACAACATTACATAAGAACCTAGTAACTCATCAAATAAGAATACCCTTCTAAAAGAGAAACCTAAAGTATAGAACAAACATGAGAAATTAACTGGTGTAACTACAGACCTCAAATCAAAGATCCCACTAATCAAAGTGAAGAATCATGTGCCTAGGAGCAAGTGTAAAAATTTCATATCGATTTGACGATTAACGAAGCGGGAATGTTCATTTTACCGAAGGAACACATATTAGAAAAACAAGGTGGTGCCCCGCTGGCAAAGTGGCGCCTAACGCCCAGCCCCTAGAATACTAAGTCAAGGGCCTAGCGCTCGACGACATTGTAATGGCGTCTGACAACACTATAACGACACTTTATTAGAAACAACAATTTGGGGGAAAATTGATCATATACAATTGATTGATTAGGCACCTTTCCTTTAATGTTTTTTATTCCAAATGGTTTTAGAGAGTTAAAAATGATCCAATCACTCAAAACACAAATTATACTTTTCCCCAAATCAAGACTAAACCGAAATCAAAATCAACAGTTCAACATACAACTTATCAATTCAACAAACCACATTAAATAGTTCAACATACAACTCATCAATTAAACAAACCATGTCACAATTAACTATCAAGATGATTAATTCAACAGAAAGCTAGTTTCCCTTACCTGACCAAACTGTACAAACAGTCCTAAGACAGCTCAACACCTTTAGCTCCACAAGATGCTCTATCTATATCTAAGAACAACACAAGAATGATCAGGACCTACCATTATAATTACTATTCAATAGAGACTCATATAGAATATTAAAAGAGCACATATAAGCAGAAAAGCCTCACATGCATCATAAACTAGAAGAAGTCCAAGGAAAAAAAGGTTGAAACTTAACTTAAACAAATAGTGAAACTAATCAGTCCAATTTGAAGAGCTCGTCATGAGGATCACTCCTATTGTCTCAAATCTTCAATCAGACGAATAGAGGGGAAGAACCCTTAGAGAGAAGTCAGAGAACTCTAAAAAAGTGGTTTCTGGAGAGATGGTGTGTTTTAAAATATTGAAACTCACTTATAATAATAATATTTATATTATAACTTTTAACATTAAAATAATTGAGTCTCACTACTTTTAAACCACTTTCACTTTTAAAACGCCATTTTCTAGGGTCTTACATATAAAGCAGGTTAGCTACATTAATCATCAAACAAACAAACTATACTACTCAAATCATACAACAGAATCCTAATAATCCCTTACCCCTAGATTTCTTAAGACAATGCTCTAATACCAAAATGTAACGATCAATTATAGCATCATAAACACTATTAAGAGGCAATCACATAATTAGATCAAAGGCACAACCATAGTATATAGGTCATGATATAATGTATAGTCCTCTAAATATAAAGGTATCGATGTGTCTTTCACAATTAAGGAACGAGTAAACTAATACATTACTCTAATGGTTATATCTATGTTAAACTATCCATAAACAAAAATTTTCCCTTGACCAGCCTCAAATTTTCTCCTCTTCAATACCTACATTATTCTTTACTCTTGTGAAGTACACGATCCTAACATATAGATAATAACACCACATATAAAACACATAGGGTGAGATAGAGTTGATTTACAACTTATAATTTTTAAATATAGATAGAATATAATTAGCAACTCAAGAATAACTACAATATTTTTCTAAAAACATAAAGTCTACACGCAAGCATAAAGGCTCTCATAACACAAAAATCATATATAAAGAACTACAAACACAACCTTTAGAGGTTCAATGTATTGACTAACACCCCGAGATTGTGCACATGTCGTTGCTCGATCACTTTTGTCTCTCGGGAGTTATAATTATAATGTGTACGGGTTGCTCCCAAATCCACTTTACATGATAAGGTAAATTTGGTATCTCTTTTGAGTTCAACTATTGTCGCCACTCTAGATTCAAACCTCCCTCAACTTTCACAACTAGTTATTTTCATTTATATGATTCTCATGACTGGTAGAGTCACGATAATCTCATTTTAGTCCATGTGTCAATACACACCATACAATACATTACATTTTAGTATTCCCATACTAGGAATACCTTTCCGTTCCATTTACAACATATGAAACCAAAATAAATATAAAAAAAACACAATTCAAGTCACATATAAAACCCATATATCAACAAGATAATTTGACAGGCACACTTCGCAATCGCTTAGCGTGTGACCTCTGGAAAGGCACTCACATACCGACCAAATGGCTAGCCCAACGAACTAGCCTCCCTTGCCTCTTTGGCAAACATAGCCTTGATGCTCACTCAACATACTTTAAGCTCACTCAACGAGAAAGTACAGGGACTGGATTCTTTAAAATTCTACCGAATGAGACTTTCTCGCCTAGCAAACCTGAAACGTTAGAGTTCTCTAACATGTAAATTATGCACTCTCGCTCAGTGACCATCTGCTCGCCCGCAAGTCTACATAATTATGCAGATCACAGATTGTGGGCAGTGGACCCTAGTCCTTTTATCCAAGCTTTTTCACTCAATTAAAACATATATATATATATATATATATATATAACACCATAAAACAAACAAGAGTCCATAATTCATAAAATTGAAATAAAGTCAATGGCTCCCAACAGGGTACATAATATTCTCAAAGCTAAAATAATAACATATATATACATATACAAAAATATCCCCTGCTAGCCCTCACTCCGAGTCTAAGCATCTCTTGGCTCACCTATCACATCATCTGCTCCCGGATAACAAGTTATCCGATCATCGCCACACACACACACAGAAAGGGTAGCTATGCACAATATATATATATATATATATATATATATATATATATATATATATATATATATATAACAAAACATGAATATAAATATGTTTCCCAATCCAAAACTTTAACATAACTAAATTTCTCATAATGTTCAAATAACCCAACCATGACCTCATAATCCTTCATGAGTCATATACATGTACTAGGTCTTGGGACTCCCTTGTGCTCCCACGAAACTAACTCATTCGTGGTCCAACCCTATGAGCCTATCCCGCTCATAGTCTTGCCCTACAGACTCCTTGTCTGTAGTAAAACATCCAAGTCTCACTTGGACCCTGGCACGCACGCAATCACCATACTATGGACTCCTCGTCCAATAGTAGCCGACGGGAACATAACAGTTCCTTGCCCATCGTGCGCCCGACACATGCAATCACCATACTAAGGACTCCTCGTCCATTAGTAGCCGACGGGAACTCAACAAGTTTCATGCTCATCATGTATCCAATCATCAAGCACATCCCAGACCCCTATTGGACTTAGTCCTTCAAGCCCAAACATCACACCACATGCATATACATCCTATACCTAATATAAAACAGCCAAAACACACACAATCACGTATAAGCACAGTAACTCGCATAAACTCGCTTAAGCCAGGGACGCTCGCCCAAGCTAAGCCCTCAGCCTCGCTTAGGCTGACTCACCTCGCATAAGCGAGCTTCAAACAGTGACCACACCACGTTATCTCACTTAGGCGAGATCCTCTCGCCTAGGCGAGATCATCTCTCGCCTAAACACCCATTTCAAACTCGCTTGAGCTAAAAATGCAAACAAAGCATCACACATGACCACGACGTCTCACTTAGGCGAGATCCTGATTCGCTCAAAACCCACAAACCCGCGCCTAGACGAGAAGTCGCGATCAACATGCGCAACTTCATCACTATCTCGCTTAGGCGAACCTCACTCGCTTGAGCGAGTGTCTGCGTCGCTCAAACCTAATTCTCTTCGCCTGAACGAGAACCTCGAGTAGGGTAAGAATATGAGTCCCTGCATGTCTCGCCTAGGCGAGTCCCATCCGCTTGAGCAAGAATTGCAGGTTCTGAAACTATTTTACGCACACAAGCATTGCAGTAGAGAACCCAAATACGCTCCCAAAACACACCAAATCAATTTGACAACCTTACACTCACAAAATAGCATAGTACAAACGCCATAGAGACTCCCACTCCCACTTTTCATACCATAAGAGTATACACAACACAGAATAGCCATCATGAGCATCAATTCACATGAAATTTTCAATAAAACAGTACCCAATTACCCCACCCCAAATTCACCCCACCCCAAATTCACCCCACAATTTAACTTGAATTCTCTGGCAATAGATCATCAATCTCATACAATCAGACCAAAAACCTAACAACGAGGGTTCAGCTCCCCTAACCTAGAATTAGTGATCAAAAATTAAGAAGACAGAAACCTTGATTCACAATCTCCCTCTTGCTTCAGCCCTTGCACACCCAAAATTCTGCTCACACTCTCAATTTCGTGCTTCTCACTATAGCAGTTCACCACAAATGCCAAAACCCTTCCCTTTACCTAAATTTTGGCTTTTATAGGTGCCTTTAAGATGGGTTTTAAAAATAAAACGGGATTGGCTATTCAAGTGTGGGCTTAATGGCTATTCAAGTCCCTTAGTGAGTGATTTTTCAGCACCTAATGGTTACCCTTCTGCTAGGTTTTCTTTACCCCTTCACATTCATACCACAACTAATAGTTAGCAAAAATAAAGCTTATTCTTTGCCCACCAAGGTTTGACCACTGATAAGGCCAAAACACAACCACTATGCCAATTCACATTTTGTGATACCCTCCAATCAAAAACAGTTTACATCATCAATTCCATACTCATACATATTATTAAAATTAATAATAAAACAACAACACATAATTGACATACATAGGACTCAAACCCAAGTCCTCTCACACAATCAAAGTACTATCAACCACATGAGCTAGCACTTTTCCACATCACACTAACCAACAATTAATGCCATAAAGGCTTTTTTTACTCGCATTTATTAATTAATTCATTGTTTAATTAATTAATTTCATGGGTCTTACAACCATCTACTCGCCCGCAAGTCTACATAATTATGCAGATCACAGATTGTGGGCAAGGGACCCTGGTCCTTTTATCCAAGCCTTTTCACTCAATTACAAATGCAACTTGCACACTTTCCCTTATCAAATAGCCTAAGACAAATGAAATTAGATTACACAACAATTTCACAAGGATCATCAAGGCAGATAAATAACAGAAAAACACAAATCAAAACATCAATTCAAATTAGGTATCACATACATGAAATTCTTCATACTCAACATATTTCTCAGTCCAATTCATCACAAGTCAATAGTTCATAAGTTATAATGTATGTTTTTATGTACGAATATGTATGTATATGTGGTTATATGTATGTATGTGTGTGTGCACAAGGGAAAAATTTTGCGACGTCTTTTTGAAAAAAACTCACGTAACTTTGCCCAATTTTTAACTAGTTTCTTTTATATATTTTTTCTAAAAGATTGAATTTGGTCATTCAACATATGAAAATTAAGAGAAGTCACGTGACCTTTTCCAGGAAAAAGTTAGTGAATTCGTTGTCAACTCTTATACATGTTTTAGGAATCCAAGTATTTATGAGTTGAAAGTTTCAAAATAATGTGTAAAAATAAAAAAGTTGAATCAAATATGAGCAATTCGTATTTTAGAAGCAGTCAATCTCTTCAATCTCTCTAATATAATCTAGTAAGAAAATCTTACAAGATGTATACATGTGTTATGATTTATAAAATTATAAAACACTAAAATTATTTAAAAAGTATAATTTAATAAATTGATTTATTATTGGTAAAGAAGACAAACAAATAGAAGTTATTGAAATTTTAAATGGATATAATATATTAGATCATAAATTATATAAACTTTATTAATTAAGTTATATAAATTATAAAATTATGAAATTAATAATATATATATATATATATATATAATAAAATTTTAAATATCTATAATTTTAATAATAAAATTTTAAAATATATTATTTATATAATTAAATAATAAAATTCTTTTTAATATATTATTTAATAAACAAATTTATAATTCACGATGAAGATAAAAGAGGTCTTTGAAATTTTAGATAGAAAACCAACCCCACCTAAGGATCTTGACACCTTCAAAGCTTTCTTTTATATAATATTATTAATATTTATTGATCGAAATGACGTATTCATGAATATTATTATAAACAGATTATTATATTATTAGAATATATGTATATCGATTTTATGTATAAATAAAATTATTAAATAGAGTAATACATGCGATTAACAAACCATAATCTTAAAATATTCTCATCCTTAAATTCATAACTTTTTAAAAGTTTAACCTAGTCTAGCTTTGTAGTGGTGTGCTTCTCACTTTTATCCCTTTCTTGTCTTTCCATTTTCATACTTTCTTTCTCTTTGATTTTCAATTCGACTTTTCATGTTCTGTGTGTTTATATGTTTAGTCTTTGAATCAATCCACTTCTCTTCTTTTCTAGAACCTTGTGAAATGCACATTCACATCTAGATAGCTTACTATCTTAATGTGCAGTGGGAATTTTCACTAGGCTTTCTTAAGCAATACACACCATATTCATTAATCTTAAAAGGAATCAAGATAATCCTACATCAACTTAAGTTGATGACTAGGGTCGATGTTTGGTTGGGGTCGACTTAGCCGACTTTTGTCCTTGACTGAATTAGGTGAGGACGGTTAGGGTCGAGCTTCGACAAAGGCCGACGGAAGCCTACCTTCAATTGAGACTGACTTAGGCCAAACTTCCCTTGGAATCGATTCTATCGGGCTTGCTTCGAGACGTCCTTCAACCACGACCAATGAGGGTTGACCTTCAATCGGGACTAACTCAACCGACCTTCTGCCACAAACAACTTGAGCTAATTTATTTCAATGGACTTAAAATACTTTGAATTTGGATTATTATAAATTCTTAAAACTTGGATATTTACTCCATCTTTAGTAAAGAGAGTAAAATTTGAATATTTAAGAATGAATTTGATTAAGTTGAATGAGGGAGAAATAATGTCAATGAATATGGCTATTGAGGTATAGGATAGTTAGATGAAATTATATATGTTTTTACATGATAACTAATAGTTGAATTTGGTTCATAAATGGTTTGTGACTTTACAAAGAGAATTAGATTGTAAAATTTGAAGTGCTCGTGAGTTTGGAATTTCATAGAAAGGAACATATTTCCACTCAACAGACCTATTGCCATGAGCATTTTTCACTGATGAAATCACTCGTGAAAAATCCATTTTCTTGGTGAAGAATCGATCACTGGATTAATTTTTTTTTCTCAACAAAATAGGGTCTGACAAAATTTGTTATAGTAAATTTCACTCAACAAATTTGTAAAGAATTAAAATTTTAATTATTACTATTTAGTTATATTGTTTAAATAGTTTTAAAATTTATAGTTATAATTTAATTAAATTGATTTATGTGTATATGTTTAAATGTTTTTCTACCATGCTTGAAATTGATAATTAGTGTGAACGTGGACTGTTTAGTGACATGTAATTATATTGATATGAATTGGAAAAAGTTGTGAGTTAATTGTTAGATTATTTTGAGGGGTAATTTCTTATGTTCTAATTGATTTGACTATAAGATATTCAAACTTCATTAATAGAGAAGATATTCAAACTTCATTAACTTCTAACTCACTTAGATGACAATTTTAATTATGATAAATCGATCAGATTTACATGTTAGCGGTTCAACACATTTAATGGAATTACCTTGGTTGGTTATGAAATATCCTATGAATGAAGAGTTTAACATATTAAGTCGGATATCAATCCTTGGTGAACATGCTTATTATGTTCGTTCTAAAAGTCTAATAACTCGCAAACTATATATATATATATATTATCATTTCGATAATTACATCCTTAAAATGAAAACACCATAATAGGTATCAATATCAACCTTTAGAAGTCTCCTTGCTTCTAACTCTTTTTGTCGAAGAATATGCTCTTGTAACGAGTATGATCATAATAATAACATATAATAACAAACAAGCGTGAGCTAATGAAAACAATAAAATAACACACATGTTACCAACATCAAATCATATTCATCATACTTCTGTCATCATGCACATATTGAGATCATGCATGTAATGCAAATGAATCCGTATTTAGTCATACAACATTTAATGACTAAATATGAGGCATCTTTTAGAAGAGTTTAATCATGATAAATCCTATAAAAGACTAATACTTGATACATCTGAAAGTGGTCCTAGGTTCCAATATTAGGGTGACAAAAAGCATATGTTATTGTGAGCCAAATGTACAACTACTTTCCAAGCTTGATGTAAGCCTCATTCACATTCTCACCACCTGAAGTCTTGTCTACATGATTAGATAATAATAAAATTAAGATACCTCTCTTAAGTGTGTGCCATTTTTATCACCACATATAAGGCTTGATAGCATTCCAAGTATCCCTACTCCATTAACCACTAACACAAAAGTAGTCATTTATGTCACCTAAGTTGCGTTTAACAAAGAATTAACCCATGTAAAAAAGTGTTACGGTGTTTTTGAAATAAGTCGAAGTGATTTACGTCAGACCCTTTATTGGCTAACATAAATGAGATAATTTACATTATTCCTATAGTTTTTGACGTAAATTGTTTGTTTTATGTTGGACATTGTAGGACCCAACTTATATTTCTTTTTAAATATCGGATCCAGGTTCTCCTCCTAATTTTTCATTGTGCCAAAATATGCCCAAAATGCTCTTGCAAGTTAGGGTTTGTTCTTTGATGAAAAATAGTGTTGGTTTGGGGATTCATTTTTGACCTTTTGTTCAATTTGTTTCAAGGTTTGTTTGCTAAAATTTACATTTTCATTTGTGATCATAATTGTTTTTTGGATGACTTGGTCATTAGTTTTCATGAATGTCCCTTTGTTTGTATATTGTATTTGTCATTGTAAGAATATGTTGTAGTGATAAAAAAAGCTTGCTTCTTTTAGACTTTCATGACATTTAAAATAAAAAACGAACCTCGGTTCTCACGTTGGTTCATTTCTACCACCAATAAAAAAAAACCTACAATGAAGTGAGTATTTCTAAACTTGTTTCAATTTTATATGTTGCATATCAAATGAATGATTTTTAATAAAGTTGTAGAATAGTTGGGAAGTAGAGAAGTCAAATTTAGGACAAAGGTTGGGCCACTTAGAGAGAAGATTGAGTTGTACATGTTCAAGGGTATTGAAGCTGCAAATTAATTGAAAATTAGAGATTTCAATCTTTCTTGGACTTCAATGCAATCTTCTTTTTGTTTGGACCAACCTTTGTCCCACTTTTGCTTCTTTAATTGCCAATTGATATTCAACTTTATCAAAATCTTTCATTTGATATGCAACATACACAACTAAAACAAGCTCATAAATGCTCATTTCATTGTAGCTTTTATTATTGGTCGCAAACTTCTTATGTTGGACCTAGTATAGTCTGGCGGTAATTAACGTTTTTACGTCGAACCTGTTATAGTCTGACAAAAATTTACGTTGCATTTTTTTCATGCGATGTAAATTTACGTGTCGTGAATTAATGTCAAACTTAAAACATTGGTAAAAAACCTAAAATAACAAATGTAAAAGGCCTTCATTGTGTAGTGAATGAAAGGCCATGCACTACCCATTTAGGTCCAAACCTTAAACACATATATACCGCAACCATATATATATATATATATATATATATATATATATATATATATATATATATATATATATATATATATATATATATATATATATATAAGATATATATATTATATATTTTATATATA
>Ga0214544_1002122_pt1 | contig 41802 bp, 25 predicted proteins | sample CNSS3metaG_FD_160074 | JGI IMG/M metagenome (GOLD analysis project Ga0214544, IMG submission 160074) | Root nodule microbial communities from cowpea collected in UCLA plant growth center, Los Angeles, California, USA - CNSS3 | ecosystem: Host-associated > Plants > Roots > Nodule | place: USA...
CAACTCCTTCCTTTTTTGGGATTTTGCCGTCTGTACTTCTCAAATATCAACTCCTTCCTTTTTTGGGGTTTTGCCGTCTGTACTTCTCAAATATCAACTCATTCCTTTTTTTGGGGTTTTGCCGTCTTTACTTCTCAAATATCAACTCCTTCCTTTTTTGGGATTTTGCCGTCTGTACTTCTCAAATATCAACTCCTTCCTTTTTTGGGGTTTTGCCGTCTGTACTTCTCAAATATCAACTCATTCCTTTTTTTGGGGTTTTGCCGTCTATACTTCTCAAATATCAACTCCTTCCTTTTTTTGGGGTTTGCCCGTCTGTACTTCGCCAAATATCAACTCCTTCCTTTTTTGGGGTTTTGTTGTCTGTACTTCTCAAATATCAACTCCTTCCTTTTTGGCTGAGATTGTGCGCTGCTCCTCTGTACCTCTGTGCCATAATCACATGTTCCATCTGCCACTTCCTTGGACCGGGATGTACTCGGCCAAAACATCACACTTATTGGGCCCTCTGTGTTATGTTGGAGAAAAGGTGAAAAGCAAGTATCCCAGTGACTGAGCCACAACGAATGTGCCTCATACTTAGGCCGGAATGATCCCAACCATTTCTATCTTATTGAGCCGGGATGTACCCGACCATACACCAACAGAAACAAAAGCAGAATGTGCAACATATATTCATAAAAATGTGGTCACTTTTCTTTCATAATGTTTCTACCACCACAATGAAAATATGCATTTTCAGTAATAAAAGAAATCTTTAATTTGGGATTCTCCTTTCCATGAATATTCCAGCTGGAGCTAAACAACAACCTTAATATCTAAAACTACATTAAAAACGGGATTAGGTGGCTACTCAAACTTTAATACAACAAAACTAATGTCATTTCTCAGGGACAAATTGTCTCGGACTTTCTAGTGCTCTTCGATTAATTCTTTGTTTCCATTTTTTTGGGATTTTATTTACAAAGGTCTAATCCCTAGTTGCAAGATAACATGTGCAAAAGAATAAATAAAAGGGGATGAATCAATTTACAAATTGTGTGAATGATTATATAAAATACGTGATTTATGATTAGGTATCCATGATTGGTAACTTGAAGATCAGGGAAATCGTGGCCGTGTGATCATTGCATAAAGACGATAACGCAGAGGTGGCACACAGAGAATTAAAGCAATGAAGTCAGTTTCATAATGAACATCGTTTTTCGCACGTTGGAAGAGAGTCTAGAATGTATTAGTAAAATCTCACATCACATATACCCTAATACTCAAACCTCCACTTTCACTACGGCCGCGTTGCTTCCACTCCCCTACACTACACCCAACATTTTATCTTCCTTGCAATTAATACTATTTAATTATCAAGATTAAAGCTCTTAAATAATTGCCAAAATAATTAAAAGAAAAAGTAACGAGTATGTATGCATATTAGTGATTTAAATGATTGGGTGGTGGTGGTGGGTGAGTAATACGAAAAAGAAAATAGTTGTCTAGAACTTAATCGTAAATGTGTCTTTAATTTCTTTGGTCAAATCCCAATCAAAATTTTAATTAGGTAGGAGAAAAACAAGTTGACCTTAAGTATGATGGTGACGCTAACTACTAATAAAGGAGATTTAGAAATTAAGAGCATTTTGTTAGTTGCTGCATTTGTACGCGCCGAATGTGAAAGAGAAGAAGAGCTGGATCCAGCTAAAGGGTGTGTGGTTAGAACGTTACCATCTCTCTCTTCTTACCCCCACCTTCTCCAACTTCTAATCACTGTTTAATCCTTATTTATCCCTAAACAACCTCCTAATAACACATTAAACATTAAACCCTCTCTCCCACTCTCACTTTTCATACTGCTCTACCACCACCTTCTCCTCTCTCTAGTCAACAAAACCAAAAAAAAAAAAAAAAAAAAAAAAACCATCTTTTTTTCCTCATTCTCTTCTTCTTAAAACATCCTTCTCTTTTCATTTCACCGACAACAACGTTAGTTAAACGAAAGACACCAACACCATCGCCATGACAGACAGAGTGTACCCTTCGGCAAAGCCCGCCGCAGCCGCCACTGCCAACCCCGCTTTCCCGGCGACGAAAGCACAACTCTACGGTGCCACCCGCCCCACCTACCGCCCGCAGCCTCACCACCGGCGGCGGAGCAAGCGCCGGTGCTGCTGCACCTTCTTCTTCTGGCTGATCCTCACCGTGCTCGTCCTACTCCTCCTGATCGGCATCGCCGGCACTGCGTTCTACCTGCTCTACCGCCCCCACCGCCCTACCTTCACCGTGACCTCGCTGAAACTCTCGTACCTGAACCTCACCGCCTCCTCCACCCTTAACTCCCGCTTCGACGTCACAGTCTCCGCCACCAATCCCAACAAGAAGATCCTCTTCGCCTACGACCCCACCTCCATCGCTATACTCTCCGGCGACGTCGACGTCGGCGATGGCACCGTCCCCGCCTTCCTGCACGGCAAGAAGAACACCACGCTCATCAAAACCTCCATTGTGAGCACCGGCAGCGCGCTCCAGAGCGACGACGCGTCGCGGTTGAAGTCCAGCATGAAGAACAAGAACGGGCTGCCACTGACGGTGAATTTGGAAACGAAAGTGAAGGCGAAAACGGGAAAATTGAAAACCCCGAAGGTCGGAATCAGAGTCTCCTGCGACGGAATCAGAGTGAATCTTCCCTCCGGCAAGAAACCGGCGACGGCGTCCACTTCGCACGCCAAGTGCAACGTGGATGTTAGGTTCAAGATCTGGAAGTGGACGATTTGATCTGCATGTACACAAAACACAACAACAGAGGTGTGTACTGTGTTAATTGTCTTAATTGTTTTTTTTTTTCTTTTTTCTTTTTGGTTTTAATTTTATTTTGGTATATTTTTGGAGAATTTGTTCATATTCATAAATTACTTGAATGCGTGTAATGGCAACGGGGTTTCAGTCGGTGACTGACAGTTGTTAGCATGTTGAATGTATACTACCACTATTTTTTTTTTCTACACAGATTTGCATTTTTCTATTATTTTAACCTGTTCTATTTATTATTTTATTATTTACAATATGGCACCGGTTGCAATTATTGTAAAATATTTGTAGGTTACTCGCACACGTTATTGTTTAATCTGGCTAATCATTCAGTAGAAAAGATGAGCATGAGTGTCCACACCTTTTGGTTCTTTTTGCTTTTTAAATTTTATTTATTTTCAAAGGAGGGTGTTTTTTTGCATGGCTTGCACCACCGACAGAGACAAAAATAATTTAAATTGTGAAGAGTGTGACCTAAAATAAAGAAGATTAGTTCAAAATGAGTAAACTAGGTAGGAAAAAAATAGGTCTAAGAATAGACAGAAAAGGACCAAGTAACCATATTTTTACTAGTTTGTACTATACACTATTTTTGATTAGTTGAAAATATTTATTGGTTGGAATTTGGAGTGTAGTGTAGCAGAAGCATTAAGGGTTTGTTGTGGTAGTAGTTAGAGGGATTAAGTTAAGTTATGATGAAGCTTATCTCTTTCAAAATCAGCAACCAATGGTGGCAGTGACCACTTCGTCAAATTCTGCAATTTTTTTTAAGAAAAATAATTTTTAGACTATTAAATTTTTACAATTTTTTTAATAATCTTAAGTGTTATTTTTAATTAGTTTTTATTTTTTTTATTTTTTTTAATATTTCAAAATCACTGATATTTAATTTTATAAAAAAAAATTGTCAATGTTTAGTAGTTAAAATTTTTTTTTTCTTCTATCTTGCTCTCTTAGAAACCTTTTACTCTTTTCTTCAATTATTGAGTTATTGAGTTTCCTTCTTTTCCTTTTCCTAAATAGGGACCACTTTCTAAATTGTTACAAATGTCTTTTAAATAATAGTCACAAAATTCTTTACGTATGATCTTTCAACAAACACATGTGTACAATAATAGAAATATGATTCACAACTATTAAAGAAATAGGGTAAATAGAAATGAAGAGGGAGAATATGGGAGTAAAGTAGAAATTAAGGGTTTGATTAAAAGAATATATGAGTGGAAATAAATTAAATATAATAACATGGTGTTTTGATATACCTAAGAGCCTAAAATGAATTTATACTCTAAAGTGATCCTAATTATCATATATGAACTTGAGATTCAATAATTTTAAAATTAATTATCTTTTAAACTGCGATTTATTTATAGTCCACAAAATTGTTAACCTTTTATGAGAATGAATTTATTTTTAATTTATCAAGACACACTATTTTAGTGGGATTGATTTTATATTATTGTGAAAATTAAACCAAACCTCTTTAGTATAACGGATTAAGACAGTGTTCCTATTTATTTATTATGAAATCACATTGTAGAGTTTAAAAGATACAAGTAACATAAAATTTAAATTAGAATTGATTTTCTAAGAGAAAGACTTTCAATTGAATTGAATGGGTGCATAAATTATTTTGAGTACGTTTAATTTGTATGAATGGAAATGCATTGACGTGATACCTTTTTAATTATTTTTGGAGGCTCTAATTTCCTGTGAAACAAAAATCAAATCCAGTAAATGCAATAAATCTCAAACATAATACTTCATTTTCATGCATTTCTTTACTTACATGGATAATAAATATTTCTGCATGAGAACCACATTTAGAAAATAATTGTTTGATAATTGTTTTTGCAACGTTATTAATATGATTGAAATATTGAAATTTTCAACAACCGTAAAACTTTTTGAAATGAAAATTAATTGCTATGGTAGGATAAAAAGAACTATTTCCATGAAATTAATATTTTATAATTTAATCAAACCCAATTCATTTTACGAGACTCAAGAATCGCAATTTTTAAATTTACGTGAAGAGGATTAAAATGCCCTCTCAAGTAAATTTCGTAAGAGTTTCACAGAAAGAAAAGAATAGCTCGAAAAGGAACTCTTATAAATATTAGTTATGAGAAAACAAGATATTCAAAATCAGAGATTTAGATAGTAAAATTTTATAATTTTAAATCATGTTTAGGAAGTATATTCTAAATATAATCGTAACATAATAGTATCATAAAATTGTATAAATTTACTTTTCGTAAAAGTGTTTTTATTGAAAATGTCATCGTCTTATAAAATAATGAATTTTGTTTAACTTAAATTTAGACCTAACTAAAAGTTAAAAAATTGTATTTTTACATGTGTAATTATCACATTTCATCTAATTATAAATTAATATAATTATGATTAAAATTCATAAAGAATTAATACAAAATTACAACACTACTTAACTAAAAATTAATATTATTATTCATTTTCTGTCACTAATTTTGAACACATATCAAATATTTATTTTTAAATTTTCTTCCCTTAGAATCCCCTATATTATTATTTAAAATTTAAAAGTTAAAACTGGATTAATTTTTACTCACTCAAGTTCAATAATTATTTTATTATAAAATAAACATGAGTTACTTTGTGCTAACAAAATAAAAAGAAAAACTGAGATAATTATTTTTCCTTCTCTCTATTAAATTTAATTCATCTCATATAAATCATTCAATTTAAACCAAAAACTAAAATCTCTTCTGTAAAGTACATTAATCAGAACATTATCTTGATTAAATATTGACAAAAGATTAATTTTATTTTTCATGAATGCATGTTTGGTAATATCCACAATATACAATTATATGAATCTTCATGCTCCTAAGCATAATCTCGCATAATCTCAATTTGAAAGACTTAGTTGAGACATCTGTAAATTGATAGTGAATGTTAATAATTCCTAGCTTGAAATGAAGACTTTGTAATTCTAGAGGAGAACCAGTGAAAACTTAATCGGAGTAAGATCGACCTTTTCGAAGAGAATTCAAATATTAATATATTCATACTGCTCATAAAAAAACTTAATTGGTTACTGGTCAGAGAACTGAAAAAGACTAAAAATTTTAGAAAAAGTAAATGAGTAATTGAAGCTCACATATTGCAGAAACAAATTGTGAAAGAACATAGTGAGTATAGATTAAAAGTAGAAGGGATATAAATAACATTGTTGAGTTAAAGAAGAGAAGAAAATTTGACAACACCGGAGTGCTTTCTAATGGAGAGTTTAACGAAAATAAGATGAAGGGCATGAAAAGAATGGAGGCATTTGGAAAAGAATGACACATGAACCATTGCCCCAGATCAGTAATCCGAGGAATGAATAGAAGAGCTACAAAAGTTACAACTCAAAATTGTGAAGTGCTGTGAATAGAGTGGGCTTGGTGAGAATGTTTTAAGAATTTCTGATGGGATGATTATGAGACAGACAAGGACACAGTAGAAGCAGGATCACAATTTCTAACCTGAGGTGAAAAAAACAACAGGGAGCTTGGTGATGCAGATGGATTGAGGTGAGAAAGAAAGTACACACATTTTCAGCTGGGAGGTCTGGATGAAGTTTATGCCAAAATTAACTATCATTATCATACAAAGGATTGCCAAATTAACCAAAACGACAAAGTATACAGAACTAAAGGAACCACATACTACAATTGCTGGGCTCAAGGAAATGCCCGTGTCTGTAATCAGGTAAAGGCCAAAAATTGCTCATTCTCTATGTACAAGAGGCCAACATCAAAACAACAGTCTCGAAAGGGTAAAAGGATTTTCCTCTTCCTGAAACATTCGCTTAACAAGTATAATTAAAGAAAGATGACGAAGCACTAAACCACATCTCTGAATCTTGCTTCACGAAAGCACCACCTCCAACAAGTCAGAATTCAAACTCTCCTGTCGCCTGCAGATGTATGACAATTCAATAGATTACATTGGAAAAATAGAAAATAACATTACATGTCCTCCTTCAACAGTGACAAACCTTGTTGAAGAGAATGTCCTTATTATTTATGTGCATGATGCCATCCTTTAGTGTGCATTTCCACCTGCTCTTGGTACGTGTCACCTAAATTTTGAGCAAGATAGACCATATTAAAGAATAATTTATCCAACCCTGAACCACACTACCTACAAATTATTACAATCCCATGACATCCAGTTCAGAGTGTAGGAAAGTTGTTACCTTATCAAACTGGGCCAAAACCAGATGATGTGTATTTTGGTCATCTCCTTGTTCCATGTCATCCAATTCGTCATCATCTTCTTCATTTAATGGAGGCTCATCATCGTCGTCGTCCTCATCATTTCCCACCTCATTCTGAGCCAAGAGAGCAGGGGTGCTAACTGGCACTTCTAATAATTAATAAAGGAAAAGTAATCAGCAGATGTGACGTACAAAATATATAATGATAAGCCATAAAAATTTTCCACATAATCGACTTACCAGGAGGAGCTGGTGTATTAGAAATATTGTAGTCATCATTGAACACTTCGTAGTTGTATATCTGCCAAAGGATGATACAGACGAAGATTATGGAACGGGAGACATGGAGGAGGGAAGTGCCAAATGAAGCATAATGCAATTTAAACACTAAAAATAGTAACTGCAGAGTTTGGTGGAATTTTCTAGTCCAATTTTGTTCTCCTTTGACTATACATTAGTCCATCCAATCATTTGAAGTTTTCAAGTTCCATAAGTTGCATTAAGTTAGCAACTAAAAATCAATCCCCGAAACTAAATAAGCAACTAATTCATGTTCTAAATTACAAACATGTTAGTATATTACAAAATCCATCTTGAATTTAAAATCAACCATTTCAATATAGTTCCTTGGAATTATTACTCTGTCCAATTTTGAACAAGAGAAGATGTAGCTCATTAACAAACACTAATGTAAATGGGAGAACTTAAAACTGTGTTGTTTCGCACTATGCAATAATTACGGAAATAGTTTTGCATCAATAGAATAGCTCAAGTAATTAATAAGAGCTCATCAAATATAAATAAAGTGCCTATTGAAACCTTAACATTGAATGTGGTATGTGGTTATTAATTGCAAAAATAGAAAGCCCGGCTATCTACATACCAAGAACTAAAAGAGAGATGGTATGTCTTTTTTCACAAAATTATAAGGGCAACAAAAGATTAGAACAAGTAAAAAAAGTAAATGCATCTCTTGGTGTGGAGGGAAAGAACAAAATCATGAGTGTAAGAAGGAGAAGGGACAAATATCACTACTCACATTTGGAGTAGAAAGCTCATCATCGTAAGGAATTGGTCCATCAAGTTGAGGAATTCTAGTAGTCAACCTCTCAACATCCGCTTGCATTTTCCCTTTGGAAATAGTGTGATGTGAATTAATGGAGATGTCCCCTCCATTTACCTAATTGATAGATATCCAAGAGTTCAGTAACTGAACAATTTTTCCATCAACCAAACAAGTAAATGAAATTAACTGACAGATAATTCGCTTCCTTGTGCGTGGTTAAAAAAACAATATATATTCAGTACAAGAATGGAACAGGCAAGAAGCTAGGAATTTAAAATTCTCAATAGAGCTATCTGAAGAAAATGTCTATTCTGCATTATTACTTTCATATTGAGAGTTGAGATCACAGTAAAACAAGTCTGAAAAATAAAAAATTTGAGGACAATTTTTATGAGGCTTTTAAAGTTGGTAAATACCACAATATTATCAAACAGCCCCAGGTGGACAGGTGGTAACTGAATCCACTCAACCTAGAATATTAGACAATTGCACGCAAAATCATAACCCACGTTCTTGAAGAGCTGAATAATTTGGTTTCACAATAAAATGCCCCAAAAATTATAAAACTGTGAGACCAAAAATAAGATATCAAATTTCCAAAAAAATACTGTCTCATGAATAGTTTTACTGCGAGAGAGAGAGAGAGAGAGAGAGAGAGACTACTTGAATCATTATGCTATCTTTCGAAATTATTACAAAGGAAAATTTCTTTCTACAAGCCAGAGTGATACAGGACGCAAGAAAATCAATTATAACTATAATTGAAGACCCTAACAAAGAAAAATACTGTAGAGACTAGACTGACCATACTCTAGTGCTTGTAGCAAAATGCACAAGAAAGAGGTACAAGCAGGAAATAAATAGAGAATAGGGAAACAAAAATAACAAGTAGAAAGATTGCCTAAAAATAAACAGCAGGAAGAAACAGCAAGGAGAAACACTATCATTGTGGAAAGTGAATCCTTGGTAGAAATAAACTGAACAAAAAAGGAATGTCACTCTAAGGATTTCATTTTGGCGTAAAACTGTGGAAATTGGACCTTCATAGTTTTGATGTAATTTGAATCATTATTCATTTGTTTTCATGGTACTGTCACAACACAGACATTTGTTTGAAAACCCTTCAGAGATATCCTCATAATCTATGCATTTTTCAAAATTGACAGATGCAACGTAGGTAGCTACAGCAAGGGTTGCCCTCTCCATCAGTAATCACTCAGTCTTATGCCAACAATTGGCAAACCCAATTTGGGAAAAGAAGGGGAAAGGAAAGCACCTCAAATCAGGGGTGGCAAGATGTACTTTTACCATCCCCCATGTCCCATCTTGTCTCAACCCCTCCTCCTAAAGAAGGGAACAGGAAAGAGAAGTGCGAAAACCAACAAACTAATTATAAGCTAGTATATCCTCGCTCCCATTAGGTAAAAAATATAGTTTACAATGAAACCAAAAATAACAAAGGCAGTAATTTAAACCATTAACATCACTAAAGCACAGCTTACAAACTGCATACAAATATCCTGCTGATATAAATGATGCCGACCAATAGAGAAACAAGTACCTCAATTTCAAAAACTCCAAGTGCAGCATCCCCAGCTCCATCTTGTTGAGGTATATATCCGCCAGCATTATATTGAGAAGTCAAATCATTGCGCTTACGCTTCCCTGACGACATTGTAAAGAAATCCTACAATTTTTTAAAGCATGAGTATCGTGACATTCCAGACAAAATTACCTACAACGTGTTTTGCAACAATAGTAACACAATTAGCTGGCTTTATAAAATAACTCGACCAAGATGAGATCTCTTTGAATTTTGACAACAGACAAAGCATTCTTCTATCAGACCTAACTGACTTGCTTACCTGTGTCAGAGGTTGATTAGAAGTTCCTCTGTCTGCCTCTTCCCGCCCTTCCACATAAGCTACAGTAATACAAACCATTTTACTGCAAAGCATTACATTAAACACTTTATCCTGAATATAAAAGACACTCACCAACATTGACATCAAGTGAGGGCCTCGGGTTCATCCAAGGAGAAGGAGGTTGCTGTAGAAGTTTACAAAGTCAACATTAATGTACACCTTAAAAAAAGTCCATGCAAATTATTTAAACAGAATAGTTAAACCACTGAATAATAGCTAAAGATTAAAAGAATAGCATAAATTGATAATGGCATTTGAGAAACTTAAACAAAAAGTTATAAATAACACTATAGCAGTGAGGGCGACCCGGGGCAAATACAAAGTCAAAATAGTAGTTCATTTCCAAATAATGGCTACAATTGCGTCCAAAAAGGAGCATGATTTTGAATACCTTTTTTTCCTCAACAGAATAACTTTTGGTGTCTTTAAAGGGGCAAAGTTGACATACTCCTTTACGAATTTAAAAAATTCCTATTTTTATGTAGTTTCCCACATAGTACCACCATATAAAGTTACATTGCATCACACTCGCCAGCCACTGCTGTGAAGCCTGTTGCAGAGATGTTAATTGTAGTGGCTGTAGCAGCACAAATTTTTCAGTGATATCACAATCATCTCTACCAGTATTCTCCTCATGATGGAATGGTGTCATTTGATGCTTAGCCCGGAGAATATCAGAATTCCACCCCCATTTTCATTTAATCATATCAGAAACCCTATTCCCACCTATCTTGCACGTCCCATTCACTTAGTGAGTGTTTAATCCCACACTAACTTGAGACATAGCTAATGTAGTCCTTATTAAACTTGGGTATATTCATCAGCTTGCAAGTTCCCTCCCTTTCTTCTCGATCAAACCAGTTCCTCCCTCCTTAGTCTTTCCTTACTCCTTCCTTCCTCACTCTCCCTCTTTCTATCATAACAAGTGAACCTCTAATGTCCACTCCTGCACATGACAGGGTGTTATTGGGCTACAGCAGTTGTCTACACTCAAAATGTCCAGTTTTGGGTGTGATGGGAAGTGTTTAGATCCCATATCAACAAGAGATATGACCAATGTAAGACTTAGGTAGTTTCTTAACTTACAAGTCCAACCAGTTTTGTGGGATAAGACCAAATTATAAGTTAGGAACCTAAACCATCTCTCCAAGAAGACGCCCACCTTTCTTCATCAAGATTGTTGACATTACAAAGCATTTTCCAGCCACTTACCTGAAAAGGTCGTTTATGTTCCAGTCAACTCCTGTACCATAAAACATTGTCTATCCTTCCTTCTTTCACTGCTACCAAAGTTTGTAATGCATCCTTTACTTCCTGTTCATGAGGTCCCTAGTCCTTAGTTCTTCTAAGATCTAACTTTTATTTTTTTATTATTCTAACTAGGCATTGATGCCTTCCCCCATTGATCAACAGTGATGATTTCATCCATATGCCCCCATGATATTCTTTAGTTTTAGTTTTTTATTAAAAAAAGGTTAACATGTGAGTTTTTGTAGCATAATTTATGTAATGTGTATAAACTTCAAACAACAGCTATAGCACTTTCAAGGCCAGCCACTTTCCACTGCAATTTATGATTGACTATTATGATTTCCCAAACTTCTACTGTCCATCACCCATACTGTTTGACTAAACCAACCTATCTCTGGTGGTATTTCTGGTGACACCCTCCACTCATTTCTGTACTCTGAACCCTCTACCGATGTTATTTTCTGTAACATCCACCCATGTTTCTTTTGTGACTTGTATTTGAAATATGATGTCTTTTAAACCGTTTCATTTCCTTGACTTTAATTGTTATTTACTGAGTTTGCTAAGTTATTAAATTTGATTATTAGAATGGTGGTCATGCGCTACGTTGCTATAGTGTTTTTAGGTGTGTGCAATTGTTTGAGATATATAACTGGGAGCAAATGAAAAAAGGTAATTTGACAATTATATTGAAAATTACTTTTATGATATATCATGAGGCCAGCTAGCAAAATGAGCTTTACCATATAAGTCGCAGGTCTTCCTCCTTTTACATCAGCATTTCCTCCTGTATCATTTCCGGGAGTGGAGTAATCACTTGGTCCAGTAGGAATGTTATAATTTGAGTTATCCCCAGTTCCCGGCAGAGGGGTTTGAATTGGCGTTTGCAACGGCGTCTGCACATATCAACAATCCAATAATTTTAACTGATGACAAAACATTAAAAGGAGACATCACTGGTTGAACTTATAACTACGACGTGGACCAAAACTCACAGGGGGAAAAAGCATCTCAGCAGTAGGAGTCTCATACTCCTCGGTACCCTCATACGGCATGTTAAGATCATGAACCGGAGTAATAGGACCACCGGGAGTTGGCTTAGCAGCAGTTGACCTTTCTATGGGACCCAGCACAGCACCTGCCTGCATCATCTTTGACTCCCACATCTACACAAATTACAAACAAAAGAAGAAGACGAACATATTTAACACCGCCAATTCAAGTAATATTGAAGAAAAAAAAAACCCATAAAAAACAATCGATCGGATCCAGACCATTCAAACCCTAAATGATCGAACTAGTCCAGGAAGAAGAAAAAAAAATCTTCCAGACTGAATCAATACACGTTCGAACTATGTGTATAAACATCAAATACTCCGATTTATTTATTCAAACATAGGAATTGAAAGTAAATCGTGGACATATATAAGAGGTGGAGATGATAATTAATTACAGCTTGAAGCTCCTTGAGAACTTCCTCCCCAGGGCCTCCGTTGTTGACGAACTCGTCACGAACCTTGACCATGACATCCTCGATTACATCGATGTAAACCTGGCTGGTGGTGGAAGCCGCCATGACGAATGTTAGTTTGAGTAGAATCGCGAGTGTCTCCGACAATTCTCCCTTGAGGAGCGATTTGAAGGAAAGTTCAGTGGAGAAGATGGAGAGGAACCATGGAAAATTGTAAGCTAGGGTTTGTGATGAGGGTGGAGAGTGAGAGCTGAGTGGAACGGCGAAGAGAGAGAAGTGGCGGACGAGAAGGAGAGAATAAAGAGAACAATATAAATAGGTTCGCATCCGATTTTAAACACCGTGACACGTGTCAGTATCTCCTTCTTCTTTATCTTTCTATTCCATTTCTCAGACACTGCATCACCACCTTCTACCATTTCTTAGACAAACTGCACATACTCACCTTTGCTATTACAGAATATTTTTTAAATGTATTATCTATAATGTAAAAAATATTTAATAAATTTCTTATCAAATTTGAGAAACAAAAATAATTCTTTGAAAGAAAAAATTAATTTGTAAATCGTGACTACAGAAAAGTGTTTTTTTATCAAAATATAAACACAGCTTTTGATATTGCATTACAGTGATGATAAATAAACTGAAATTGAAATTGTGTATATTTATATTCATATATATCTTTAAAACATGTATATAATTTTTTTTTTCTAACAGTGTATGAGATAGAATGGGAAATTTTATTATTCTAATAAATATTGTGAAAAAGAAAATAACATACCATATTATTGTTTTTATATATATCGAAAAATGATGAGTTTTCAGAAGATACATACAATTATGATAAATTAATTATTTTTTTAATAACACTGCATTTATATAATAATGTATTTATAGAAAGATAACAAGTGTAATAAAAATAGAAGCTGACAAGTTAATGAAGATAAATAAGTTTACTATTGAACAAAGTAATAAGACTTAAAACTACAAAAAAAAAAAGTAACAAATTAATTTATTCAAATCAAGATAATTGTTTTGTCATTCTTACGTTTCAGAGGTTGATGTTTCTTGACTTTGATGATGAAATTTTTAGGCGACAACCATATATTTTTTACACTAATAATGTAATTATGCATTTTATTACCATTATTCATCATGTTAGGAGGAAAAATCAAGAGAGAAATTTATAGAGAATCATGAGAGGAAACTAAAAGCTGAACTTCTTCCTCTTAATATGGTTTCGATGTGAAATCACAAATTGCATAAATTGAGTAAAAATTTGTGGAAAACAAATTAGAATGTGTATGATGGAACCCACGTGAGAAAATATAAAATGAAAAATAAAACTTTTCAATTTTTTTACTTAAAAATTTTCATACATTATCATTTAGACTTTTCAATTTTTAATTTATCTAATTTATCGATATAAATATTTTAATTTATAACTATTTAACTAATTCATTATTTCTCCAAATTGTTAGTTTGAAGAATCAAACCTTTCATTCTCTCCAAACTAATAATTAAGTTATCTTATTACTATCATTTTCAATTAACTTAATTTAGTCTTATCTTTTATGTCTTCCATTCCTTTTAATATAATCACTAAATCATATTATCACTCCCCTTATTTATTAATTTAATTCACTCTCATCTTTTGTCGTATTTGTTTATGTATGAACTAGTGTGAGAGTCAATTTGCAAATGAGTTTGATGTTTGTTTTAGATGATGTTAACATATTTAAGGACGGTGATATCAATTGCTTCCACATGCGTAGAAAATTGTGAGCATATAATATTCATGTCACCGATACTTCAACTTGGATCACGTCTTTGTGTATGAAACGTATCCGTATCTAATACTTTAAGATACCTTATAGATATTTATCAATGAAATATCTAATTTACAAAATCTCAGTACAGTACAAGAAAATATTTGAATAATGATCAATTTTAGTAACAAAAAAATTAGTCATTATATAGTGACCAATTTAAGTATTAGTTTAAAAACTAAAAATCATTGGCAACTAAAATAGTTCCAAAAAATTATAATTAGTCTCTAAATTGATAATTAAAATAATTTATATTATGAATTGATTTCTAAATTAGTCAATAATATTAGTTACCACGATTTTGACTACCAAAATAATTGATTTTTAAATTAATCACTAACATTAGCTATCAAAGTTTTAACTATCAAAATAATTAATTTATAAATTAGTCTCTAACATATTTTTGGTTACCAAAATTGGTTATTATTTAAGAGTTTTCCTACAATGATACTTTTATGATGACAATAATTTATGTTTTTTATGCTGATAACTTCAGCACATATAGTTTTAATTTGGATTAACACAATAACAATAATATATTTATTATGTTTTTAAGAATTATTGTATTCATTTTTTAATATTCTGTGTATTACGTATCGTGTCTTATTACTTTCAAAATAAATATATTAACGTATCAAATACATGTCATATCTAATACACATATTGTATCCGTGCATCATAGAGAACAAAAGACAAAAGTAACCCCTTTTAGTTGTTTTGAGCACAACACATCCCTCGAAGGACTAGATGTTCGGGCTCCAAGGCGTTTTTTTTTGTGCACGCAATGTGATGTTTTATTATGATATTGTACCATGGTATAATAATGTGATATTCTCATTTTACATACCACATCATTTTATAATAACTCTACTAATAAAAAGTTTATTACTTTGGCTACGAGTACAATGTTAACAATATACAAATTATTATTTGAAAAAAATGTAATTAAATTTGTTTTCCTACGATTCCCAACTAATTTTAATTTTATCTTTTCAATTTTAACTCTATTTTTAATCAGAAATATGACTTTCCATTTAAGTTTTATATTATTTTCACTATTTATTTTAACTTTATGCCACATTTGTGATCAGTTAGAATATCAATCATTTAATTTATCTATTAAAATATTTTTTTAATCTATTACGATCATCAAATTATACATAATTTTCACAAATTTTTATCTCAAAATTACTCAAATCACACAATTTATCACTTAATATAAACAGTAACACAATCATCTCTTTATCTCTTCAAATCCACTCTTGAAATCAAACATACCATATATTTTTAAAAACGTAATAAAGTTACACTTCTCTAACAACCAATATAAAAAAATTAAAATAAAATCTTCTCACCCTCTATATATAAAACATACTCTTAAAGAAGAAAGGTCTTTATTACTCTTCGCTAACAACCAATATCAAAATCTCTTTCTTCTCGCCCTCTATATATAAAACATACTCTTAGAAAAAAGAAAGATCCACCACGTCAATGAACCTAACGATTTTTTTTTTCAATACTTAAGCATTTTTTGAGCTATAAGTTTCATTTTTAGAAAGTAATTAAATTACTAATTCATTCCTCAATGGACCATTATGGCTTGGCACCTACATTCCTGATGTGAATTTATTTGGTTAACCAGTTACATTTTAAAAGGTAATTAAATCATTAATATATCTCTATATATAGATATATGTGGACATCATTCATTTTCTATATACCTTATAAGTATAACATCTTTCATTTAACTTGCTCTTTTGTGAAAACAGTGTCACTCCATAATAGAATTGAACCCTAAGAAGAGGTGATTGACATGGCTCCTTGATTGTTGCCGAGTGTTAATATAATACAATGATATGATAATATATTCAATTAGCATGGGCATAATCTGGGAATACGAGGCTCCTATTACCCTTCCAAATGCAGTAGCTCCTCGAGATTTCATATGTCTTCACTGCAAATGCAAGCCAAATATGAAGTTAATGAAATCGATATATGAAGAGTTTTAAGAAAATGGAACTCTGGGACAACAGAAGAACACAACTTATGTCCAAACTGAAACATCAAACTATATTCAACAATAGCTTAAAAACGCCAGTGAGCATTTAAATCAAACAAAACAAGTAAATCTAAGTTCCACATTAACCGCAACCGAGAAAGTAGGGCATTATATAAGAATAAAGACTCATAAATTCATTGCCTTAAAGTTTTGGGTTGAGAGTGGTGTCAATTCCTTATATGGTTGGACTCAGATCTCATTGGTGGGTGTTGTATCTCCCCAATGATACCCCTCCTATAAAACGGAAGACTAATAAGCAGGAAGACTAATCAGCAGCTCGGTAGTTTTCCCCCTTCATCTTCCTATCTTCCCTTCAATTGAAGACTCTGCAAGATTGCTTCCGCTACCATAAAGAGGACACATGCCGCATTCTTTTATTTTTACAAAGCATTTTAGCTCTCTCATAATTGATTTGATATCTCGCCACGTAAAGTCGTGATCGTACGGACTGATCTCAAAAGTGAAGCTGCGAGCATCACAGATTCTGAGGCTCATGCCGCTTGCCTTTAAGGACTCCAAGTTAAACTTCCACATGAATGTGTGGTTTTTATCAACAACTCTGTCTTTACCATTCCATTTGAAATAGTTGTTTAGCACATCATTATTTGGAATAATATGTGTGCCATCATCATCAGATTTAAATTTTAGGCTGTAACGAAAAGAACCACTTCTACCTTCAATATCATTCGTATCTGACAGTCCAAAAACCACACACAAAGCGAAACCAACGAGCCTATCATCGCTGCAGAAACTTAAATCTTTATTTATAGTCAGCGAACGTCCCTTGCCACGAAAAGGGAACCAATGAGGAACAGCACTCCCTGGAAAACAGAAGAACACTGACCTGTATGCATCGTCGCTCATCCTGAGCCTTGCATCCTCCTCAATGTTAGCACGAGCACCTGAATCCAGTTGTCGGGCATTGGTGAAATGAAATTTGAAGACACCCTCTTTCGAATTTGAGATGTTTGGAACAACAGAACTTGACATCACTCTTCTAATGGATGGGCAGTCCAATGCCACGAGGTGTTTGAGAAATGATGGAATCTGAGGGATGCATTCAAGACTTTTGCATTAAATCAAGCGATTTCAAGCTTAAAAGATGAGCAATGCTCTCAGGAAGGTTAACGATTCCGGTCTCACTCAGTGACAGTTCAATTAATGACGTCAAGCGACCGATGTGTGTTGGGATTTCTGTTAATTTGGCACACCCCGAACAATGAAGGCTAGAGAGAAGTTTTAGATTAACAATGGAATTTGGAAGTGACTCGAGATCAGTGCATTTTTTGAGGTGCAGGGATCGAAGGTTGACCAAATTGTCAAATGAGGAAGGCAAATCTTTGATAGCCGTTTCTGTTAGGTTAATGTGAGCAAAACTGTGTGCGGGCTCCGTGATCTCTGGAAAGGTCATCAGCGTAAAACAACCACAAAAATCAAGTTTCCTCAAATTCAATTTGAAAATGCTGCTTGGAAAAGTTTGAAGTGATACGCAGTATGTAAGGTCTAACTTGCATAGTCTGGTGAGGCTTCCAATGGAAGATGGAATAATCTCAAGATTCCAGCAATTGTGCAAACTCAGTTCTTGAAGCCCTACCAAACGCCACAAGGACGAAGGTAATGCCTGTATGGCTGTGCCGTCTAAGATGAGCACCCGTAGATCTTCCATCGTGTCCTCAATCTCGGGGAATGTTTCCAATTTTGAGCAATCACTGAGACAAAGTTGCTTGAGGAATTTCATCTCAGAAAGATTAAATGGAAAGCTTGTAAGGGAAAAACAGTTCGAGAGATCTAAGCAACAGAGCTTCTTGAGACTCTGAAAGTTTAAGGGCACACCTTCTTTAAGTTTTCTCCACACTTCATCACATCGTAAGTACACATCATTATTCGCCAGTTCTTTTTCTTCTTCCTCATATCTGTCAAAAGTAATTGAGAAAATTTCACTGGAAGGGAAGCCTGAGAGACGATCAAGTCGAGATAGTTTAAACTCATCAGAGAATACTGATAAAGTTGGACGTTGACGCATCAGTTTCAGGAAAATGGATGTTGGAGTGATTAAGGATGATGATGGAGAACAATATAATTGGGTTTGAGCGGTTGAAAACAATTCAATCTTGCCACACTGGGAAAGAGAAATGAATCCTGGTGATCTAGATAGAATATTACCGGGAATATTTACACTCCTCAGATCCGAACAATTATCTAAACATAAACAACAGAGCTCGCTAAGGAATGTCGAAGAGTAAACTTCCTTCAACTTTTCACAGTGGCTGAGAATTATTTCTTCAATATTTGGTGACAGAGAAAGGTCTGGTATTCTAGTAAGCTTCCAAGAACCACCAAGGTTGAGCCTTTTCAACTTCGGTAAATTCTGTCATAAAACAGGAAATGAATCAGTTAAAAAGAAAAACTAAAATAGAGTTGTAAGCCAATTTTAGCTATGTTTCTTCTGTAAACTCTTAGTTACATTGTCTTATTGTGAACTAACACAATTATGATGGCTACAAATTTTGTAGTTATACTAAAAATTCACAAAATTTAACATGTTTTTGTTCCCTACCTAAAATGACATCTGAATGTGTGAATATGTCAAAAGTTACGATCATATCTCTTATAAAGTAAGCATGTACAATGCCATGCTTGTAGAATTTGTTTTTATCTTTAAAAGTCTAAAAACAAAAAGAACATAGATAACGTGAAAAACCTGATCTCCTTCCCAAAGTTGTTCAAGATGACAGTTTGGCATTTCGAGTCTCACTAGATTTTGTGCGCAAAAGTTCGGTGGTAAAGATCTTTGAGGGAAACCGTTCAAATAAAGAATCATTAAAGTGTTTGGTAGACTTACAAGAGATGATGCAAGAGACATTTCTGATTTGAGTCCACAACAAGAATAACACAACATAAGCATCCTAAGATTGTCCATCTTTTTGAAAGTTTCTCCATGTACTACAACGTTTTCTATTTTCCTCATATCCAGTAAGATACATTGAATTACATCTGACCCCTGAAAGTAAATCAATGTAATTGGAACATTAATAAACATGAAATATTGCAGGATGTTTAATAAGAGCTAAGTGGTTTGCAATTGAGTAACAACAAAATATACCTTCTCTCTTAAAACCCCACAAATTTCCTCAGAATTCAACAATCGGCTGCGTTTTCCAGGATGCTGAGGACACTCTTTACGAACAATTTCTTGACCCATTTCTTGTATTAGATCGTGCATCACAATTTTACCTTCCAAGACAGAAATTAGGCACCTATCTTTGAGAATATCCATTCCAATCTTAGAAGAGAAACCACAGTCATCTAGCATTTCTGCTACCACACTCTCCTCATGTCCCCTATAAAAGCAAGCTATGTCAAGAAATATATTCTTCTGCTCCTCGTCAAGTCCATCATAACTTAATTTTAATACATTAAAAATTTCAAGATGTTGGCACTTTTCCAACTTTTGCAACTGACTTTCCCATGCTTCTCTCGTTCTGCCATAAAGCAATGAGCCCAAAATCTGAAGAGCTAACGGAATCCCTTTTGCGTACATCAACACCTCCACTGCCAAGTCCATGTACGTTATTTCTTGTGAAGGTTTTTGTTTAAAAGCATGTAAACTAAAAAGTTTTAGAGAATCAAGAAAATTCAACTCCTTAACTTCGTAGATGTCATCAGCTCCAACATTCTTAAGGACTTGTCTGTCTCTACTAGTCATAATGATTCTACTGCCCTGCCCAAAGCTATCACGTCCTCCCATTAATTTTCTAAGTTGAGCTGAATCGGTAACATCATCAAGAATGAGGAGAACCTTTGTCCGTTTGAGTCTTTCATTGTAATATGATAAATGAGGGGATGGTGCTTCCTTTAGAAGCTCTGACATATATTTGAGTCTGATGTTGTCTATTCCATCTCTTTCTATTTTTTCTTGAACGTCTAAAACAAGGCTGCTGGAATCAAATTCCAATGTCAATCTTTGATATATTTGATCAGAAATTGTAGTTTTTCCTATTCCTCCCATGCCAAAAATTCCTATGATTCGAATATCCGGTGAGTCAAGATGCATCAAGGACTGAATTCTTTCAGTATGTTTTTCAATGCCGATGATTCCTTGATCATAACTAATGGAATAACGATCCAATTTTTTCAGAATATCTTCCACAATTCCTTCAACAAGTGTGTTTTCTGACCTGCAAATAATTTGGAAAACAAAGTTTTAGTATTCAAGCAAACAAGCTAAACTAAACTAAAGAAAAATTCGAAGTCAACAAAAGTGAACATCTTGAAGAGATGTTTAAGCAAGTATATGAAATTATCTTCATATATTAGCTTGGTTGGTTAGTGAAATGGTCGAAAAAGTTCTACCGTAACTACTTGTGACTTTTGATACTGGAAAACAGACTTGTACAAAGTTAAACTATAACAAAGTGATATGATCAAATCCATGACCGACCAAGAGAAAGGAAAAAAAGAAAAAAAAAAGAGAAAAACTTAAACTATGATGAGATCAACACAATTTTAGTAAATGAAATGATATTCTGATTATCTGAAAAGTGCATTATAGAGAAATATAATGACCTGATAACGTTTGAATCCCAGCCCGAGAGCATCCTTCCATCCTTGAACTTTTTCCATGTCGTCCTTAAACCGCTGTTCATGCTCTTCGAATACTTCTTTGTATTACATCTCTTCCATATCTGTTCTTGCAATCCAGTATTTTAGTCAGTTCATTCAAGCACCATGTCGAGGATGCATAGTTTTCGGAGAAAACGAGGACATAGATCTTTGATTCTTCTATTGCAATTTGAAGTGCAGGTGAAATTTCTTCGCCCCTTTGTAGTCTGTAATCGATGTATGCTTCAATGTTCTTCCTTTTCAGCGCTGCATAAAGGTGACTAATGAAGTTATCACACGTGTCTTCCCCTCTGAAGCTCAGAAACACATCATGCCTAGTGGGAGAAGTAGACACAGGAAATGATGAAGAACTCTCTGCCATTGGAATCAATTTTCACTCCTTCTCTGCAAGAAACTCATGGGGCCTCTTTGATTATAAAAACTTTATACAATCAATTAGAAACGAAAATATATACTTCTACCAAGTCTACTCTGTTGGAAAAAAATATTGAATTTTCTCAAAATATATCTTTCAAGTTCTGGTCAGAAACGTCAAAAGAAAATAAATCGTTATTCTTGCATCACAACAACTAAGTTAAAGAAAAGAATTGGGTCAATTGAAGATTCGACATTTGTAGAAACAATGGCGAGCTTCTTTTTGGCCCCCATTTTTATTAATAAAAAAAAACATATCAATAATTTTTTTTTTATTTTATGTATTTGAAAATTAATTTAATATTTTTTGTATTGAAATAATTTAATCGAACAAATTTTACTATTTAGAATTGTTGGTTAAATACAAGATTTATAATAATTTTAAAAGTTCAAACAAACAAATTATTTTTCTTATGATTTTTGCTTATAATAATTTCAAAACTACAATTCTATCATAATACGAAAAGAATAATACCTAAACAAATAGCTCAATCATTTAACTTATTCGATTCTTTATTTTTTAAATAGGACTAACCAGATAAATATTATACTGAAAAATTATTTTAAATCTTGTTTTCTAAAAAGAAAATATGTATATTAATAAAAATTTAAAATAAAGATTATTTTTTTAAAAAATGATAAAAGTAAATCTAAGATGAAAATAAAATAAATCCAACTCCTCTTCACATATTTATAAGCATAATAATAATAATAATCCAATTATAGTAGAACAACCATTTCTTAAAATTTTACGAGAAGTTTAATATTAATTATCTATATCATAATAACAAAAGTAATAAAATATGGAAAGAAATATAAATTAGAAAAAGCTAATTTAAAATATGATTTATATTAAATATCATTTTTATAAAAAAAAACATCCAAATAGATTTAAATGCTAAATTATGTAAATTTATTATATTAATATAACTATTAAATAAATAATTTTGATTATAATATTTGATTCTCTAAAACTTTTGGTCAATATCCGTTTTTGTGTAGAAAGATTAAATTTATATTCATTTTTTTTGTAATAATTACAAAATATTAAAATAATAGTTAAAATAAAAAATAGTATTAGAAATTATATAGAAGTTATAGAAAAAATTAATATAAATCAGTTATAAAAGTAAATATTTTTATTAAATTTTACACTATTATAATTAAAAAACATTGTTTTTTTATAAAAATCAATTAATAAAATACATTGTAATTAAAATTAATTTGAAAAAAATTAAGTAAAATTTGCATCAACTTAATATTTTAATAATATTTAGTACACCACTAACGAAATCACTATTATCAAACTTTCCAAAATAATAATAAAAAAGACTTAAATTTTCTAAAATAATCAAATGTTCTAAAATAAGAACCAAAATAAAAATTAAAGAACCAAATTAATATTAAAATGGAAGAAAGAAAATTTAACAAATTTTTATTACAACTTAATAAATAATGAAACTTATTCATTTTTTTCGTTAATTACAACTTAATATTACATTATTTACTTTATTTTTATCAAATTTTAGGGAGATATTATGATGCCTAACATGAAATTTTATTTTAAATAATAAAATGACATTTAATACGTTTGATTTTAATTTAGAATTACACAAAAATAATAATTGTTAACCTATTATTTTCAAAATTGATATTTATCTTCAAAATTAACAAATAACATATCAGTATCAGATTATATCGTATCTAAATCCTAGGTCATTTATCTTTTCTAGAATTTAGATAAAATATTCCAAATTATTTATTGATTATTTATTTTATATAATATAGTTATTTTTTTCACTCAAAATTATTTATTTGATCCATTCTATATTCTATGTTATTTTTGTTATTAAATTAATTTAAAAATTAAATCATTTATTATAAATTAAGTTGAATTATTTATTTTAGACAATAAATAACTTTTTAATTAAAAATCATTATTTGATCTTTAAACTTAACACATTACAACATATGTAGCCTCTACAAAAAATACTTACTAATAATTTAAACTAATAATTTAAATAATACATACAAGATTTTAATAGTTTTATTATTATTTATTACTTCAATTATTATGACTCTAATTCAAAATATAATATATAGAAAGTCTTTAAAAAAATTATCATTAAACTAAATATTAAATATAAATAAAAAATACTCGTACAAATCACTAGTTTTAACACATCAAATGTGATATAAGTTCCATGTATTTGGCGGTACAAAGTCTAACAGCTAGATTTGAAAGATTTCACAAAGACAGTATAGAAACAATAAGAACAGAACAAAAAAACACCATCACAAGACCTTATCCATGAAAACAGTCGATGAGATAGTCTGGACGTGCTAAAAAAGAATGAACACAAACAGTTCAACACCCAAATCAAATCAAATAATGAACTACATTTAAATGCAAATAAATGTCTGTCATTAAAAATAAAGGGATAAAAAAAATGTAAGGGTTGCAAACCTAAAGCAATAGTAAATAAAGGCGAATAAATACAAGACCGGCGAAGAGTGGAAAAAGCAAATTTGAGAAAACAAAATACAGTTTCCAATAGAATTCAAATTGCTAATTAGCACTACTAAAATGAAAAGAATGACTCCAGTAAAAATTTAGCCACAAACCATAGTGACAAAAGACCACAAATCAATCCAGTGGTCATGATCGCCTGCTAAGACCGCTCCAGCATAAATTTGTTAATGCCTAAGAAAATAAAAATCAAACTAGCAAGTTCAGCCAAACACAAATTAATGAAAAAGAAAAAAAAAATAATTTAAGAGTAAAAGAAGAACTAAACCGAGGAATCTTCTGCCACCCTTACTGCAACCCTACACACACCTCTATAAATAACAATAGAAGAAATCTATAACTGATATTTAAGAATATAAAAACGAAAGACAAACAATAGATCAATTTAGGAATTAAAAACTAAGGGAAAAAGCTGATAACATGGTCCAAGAGAGCGCTCATAACAACCTCAAAGAGATGCACAATACTAAACCAAAATAATCCAAACACCAAACACTGCTGCAGAGAAACAATTCACAATTAACAATTCAAGTTAAGAAAAATCAAATAATAGAAAGGAAACTCATCGACAAGCCAGGATACCCCAACTGCTATAAGCTTGAGCTATAAATCTTCAACCACCAAAAGAGATCTCAGACTCCAGGACTTGCTGAAAAGGTGTAAACACAAATACCAACAAACAACAATTTGACAGTACATCAAACAGCTAGAGTCACAAATAAATGTATAACAAAATGTAAAGGAATGAACATAATAACAGATCAAACAGCTAGATTTAATAGTTTTCACAAACCAAAAGAAAAAGTATAGAAAAACTATACAAAACTAAAAAAAAAAACATCACCCCTTAACACGATCAATGAAATAAATGATGAAACATGCTCCAAACACCACTGCAAAAAAAAAATGGCAAATTAAGTATCCATATTTTCTGATAAAATCCCAAGAAATCAAAAGACGGAACTAAAAAGAAATCAAGTTATCCTGAATCATTGACCGATCAAAACATGATTGTAATCCCCAAACAATCTCAATCTCAAAAGTCTGGACGTGCTAGAAGGAAAGAACAAACAGTTCAACACCTAGAAGAAATACAATAAACCAAATAAAGAACTACAATCAAATTCAAATAGATATCCATCATTATAAATAAAAGAAATAACAAAATCTATAGCTTCGGAGGGGATCTCGTGCTAAAGTTTCCACATCCATTGGTTGTCGAAGTTAAATAAAAATAGAGGAAACACTTCAAAGAAATTATGTTATCTTCAATTGCCTTTCATGTTTAATCTCCAACTTCATGTAGATCGTTATGCTCAAACATATCCTATTCCAAAAGGATATCATATTAAAATCGGAAATACTTGTATAGATGATATAAAAAAATACCAAGAAGTGGCTCCATATCACAGAACAACTTGAGAAATTAAATAATAGAAAGGAAACTCATATCCTAAGCCATAGTCGTACTAAACTTCGCAGTCCAAGGAATCTACTGCCTCTGTTTCCACAATCCCACCCCACACATCTCTGTAAAGAACAAGAATTCCAGACAGCTATGACTGGTAGTACAAGACAAGACGATAAATTTAAGAATTAAAAATCAAGTATTGAACAATAGACAAATTTAAAAATTTTACAACCATGGGTAAATCGCTCAATGCTCATAACAAACTCCATAACAAACAGTAATATGTTTGGCGATCAAGTCAAGGGAAATAATAGAACAATAGAATGATCAAGTCAAGAAAAATTAAATGACAAAAAGAAACTCATCGAGAAGGCAGGATATCGTAAACCGCAGTCGTTTCAAACTTGAGCTCTAAATCCTCAATCGCCAAAAAAACATCTCAAACTCCAGGACTTGCTGAAAATGAATGAATACAAATACCAGCATACACGACTTTGATAGGCATCCGACATCAAAACCAGTGACAAAAACAAATAAGAAAATGTAAGGGTAACAAAGCCTAATACATTGCATGACTCCAAAACCACAACTCCATTGTTTGTCTTCTCTGTAAAGCCAAAAACAAAAGGATAGTTAGCAGACGCCCTTTCTACTTTAATCTCCAACTTCATATCCTATTCCAAAAAGATAGTTAGACGCCCTTCCTAGTTAAGAAAAAGGATATCAAATTATAGCCAAAAATATTAATATAGACCATATAAAAGTACCGCCAGACAGCAATTCGATCCTAATGTTAGTTGATCAATAAAAGGAAACACATCATCCCTCAACATGCTCGATGAGATAAATCATGAAACATACACCAAACACAGCTGCAACGAAACAAATGAAAATTGAGTAATCATGTTTGCTGATCAAATACCAAGAAATAAAAAATATAAGAAAATGAAAAGAAATTGGGTTATCCTAGATCGTTGTCAATCAACAAAATGGGGTTTTTAACCTCAACCTTAGAGGATCTCGTGCTGAAGTTTCCCCCACAAACAACAATTCACTGCTTCTCTTCTCTGTGAGATGTAGTGAGAATAATACAAGACCGACAATAAGTGGAAACAGAAAGCAAATTTGAGAAAACAAAATCCAGATTAAAAGAGAATACAAATAATCCTAGGCCCACCACGACGAAAATTAAAGGAATGACTCCAAGATTTGTCTTTTCAACTTAGCCACACCCTAAATATAACAGTTCGAGGAATCTCGTGCCATTGTTGCCACAATCCTATCCCACACATCTCTGTAAAGAACATTAAAAGAAGTCTATAACTGGTAATAGAAAGGGGATACATTTAAGATTATAAAAACGAAGTATAGAACAATAACAATAGATCAATTTATGAATTAAAAAACCAGGCACCACTAAACGAAAATAATTCAAACACCAGGCACCAATAACATGATCGCCCTTAACATGTTCCACGAGATGCTCGACACTAAACGAAAATAATTCAAACACCAGGCACCACTGCAGAGAAACAATTCACAATTCAACACGTATATTTGGTGATCAAGTCAAGAGAAATTAAATTATAGAAAGGAAAACCGTAGAGATGTCAGGATATCCTAAACCACTAAATCCTCAACCGCCAAAAGAAATGTCATAGACTCCAAGATTTGCTGAAAAGGAATGAAAAGGTAAACAACAAACAGCCAATCACGAATAAATGAATAAAAAAAATGTAAAGTTAACAACCTACACTTCACACGACCTCCTAAGAAGTCGATAACCACTCTTGATAAGAGGAAAGTATAGGACGATGATGACTTTCCAAAATTCAATAATTCAAAACCAATGGATTAAACTCATAACAGGGCTCGATGCATTGCCCACAATTAATCCAATCACCACTGCAGATAAACAAATCACTCATGTTCGGTTATCAATACCAGAGAAATTAAATAATAGAAAGGAAACTCGAAGAAATTAGGAACCAAGTTATTGTGAGCCGAAATAGACATCATACAGCAAGTCACAAGTAAACGAATAAGAAAAATGTAAGGTAACAAAACCTAATACTTCACGCGACCTCCTACACCACACACCCCTTGCTTGTCATCCCTGTACAGCCAAAAACTTTACGAAGTCGATAACCACTCTTAATAAGAGGAAAGTATAGAAAGGTGATGACTTTACAAATTCAATAATTCAAAACCAATGAATAAAGTCATAACAGGGCTCGATGCAATGCCCACAATTAATCTAATCACCACTGCACATAAACAAATCACAGTTCAATTCTCATGTTTGCATATCAATACCAGAGAAATTAAATAATAGAAAGGAAACCTGAAGAAACTAGCTACTAATTTATGTTGAGTCGTTGGCCGTTCTGAACAATTATGATGTTCATTTCGATGTTCATTTCATCACTGGGAAAAAAAAAATTCTGAGACCCAGGCAAGCAGCTAAAAAGGTGAAAAAGAATTTACGGAAAATAAATCATTTAAACACCATCAAATAAATGAATTTTCACTAATTCTAGAGATCTTCACTCCGACAAAACCAAATTGAAACAGATATCCATCATTATAAATAACCACATCAGAATATGCAAGGATGACAGAACCTAAACTTCAGAGGATCTAGTACTAAAGTACCAACGTCCAATGCTTGTTTTGGATGTAAAGACCAAAAACTTAAGAAAAGTTGAAGGCTCGATTGACATACAGGTCATTAGCCAAACAAGCTGCAGGAAAACAAATCAAAACTCAATCTAAATGTTCGGTGATCAAGTGAAGAGAAGTTAAATATAAGGACAAAAATTAGGTTATCTTGGGCAGTTAAATAATAGTAGAGGAAACACTAGGGAGAAATTTAAGTTATAACCAGCCGCCCTTTCTAGTTTTCACATCCTATTCTGATAAGATAAATCATGAAACATACTCCAAACACCGTGCAAAGAAGAAAATGACAATTGTTGTCTGCAATGTTGTCTGATCAAAATGGCAAGAAATCAAATACAAGGAAATAAAAACAAATCAGTTTATCATGAATTGTTGTCTGATCAAAATGGGATTTTTAATCCTCAACCGAACTTAGAGTCTCGATGTGTTAAAAAGGAATGAACACAAACAGTTCAACACCTAAAATAGAACACAAATTATCCTAGGCCCACCACTACTAAAATGAAATGAAGGACTCCAAGATCTGCCTTTTCAATTTAACCGCACCCAAAAGATAACAGTTCAAGAACCCTGTGCCGCTGTTGCCACAATCCTATCCCACACATATCTGTAAAGAACAATACAAAAAATATATAACTGGTAGTAGAAGGTGATAAATTTAAGAATACAAAAACAAAGTATAGAACAATCATCAATTTAGGAACTAAAAACCAAGGGTGACATGATCGCCCATAACATGCTTCATGAGCATTGTATTATTTTCGTATCCTCAACAGTTAATGTGCTGAAAAGGAATGAACATAATCACAACAGATCAAACAGCTAGATTTGATAGCTTTCACCAATAAAAAGAAAAAGTATAGACATCAAGACAACTCAAAACAAATCACCCCTTAACAAGATCGATGAGATAAATGATGAAACATACTGCGAACACAGCTGAAAAAAAAAACAATGAAAATTAAGTATCTATATTTGCTGATCAAATCTCAAGAAATCAAGAGGGAACTAAGAAGAAATCAGACTATCCTGAATCATTGACCGATCAAAACATGGTTTTAATCCTCAAACAATCTCAAGTCTCACGTGCAAAACGGAAAGAACACAAGCAGTTCCACACCTAGAAGAAATCAAATAAATCAAATAAAGAACTACATTCAAATTCAAATAGATATCCGTCATATAAACGCATAAGAAACAATTGTCACAAAACCTAAAGCTTCAGAGGGGATCGCGTGCAAAAGTTTCCACATTCATTGCCTGTCTTGGATGTAAAGACCAAGAAGAAGAATTAAAGAAAAGATGAAGGCTCGAATCGAATAAGTTAAATAAAAGTAGAGGAAACACTTCAAAGAAATTATGTTATCTCCAACAATTTCCTTTCATGTTTAATCTCCAACTTCATATAGATCGTTATGCTCAACATATCATATTCCAAAAGGATTAAAAGGATATCATATTAAAATCAGAATCACAGAACAAGTTTGTTGTCTCAAATCACTCCAACTACACAAGATTGAAACCACTCCTGATATGGAAATAATAAGGAAACAGAACAATAATTCAAAATTCAATCAAGAAAAGAGAAATTAAATAATAGAAAGGAAACTCATCGAGAAGGCAGAGAATATCTTAAACCACTGTCGTTCTAAGCCCAAGCTCCAAATCCCCAATCCCCGAAAGAGTAGAGAAGAACTAAGAACACTATCGCTCACAACATACTCATAACAAACTCCATGAAAAGCACAACAGTAAACGAAAATACCCACTGCATCGAAACAATTAAAAATTCAACCCATATGTTAGGCGATCAAGTCAAGAGAAAGAAAAATTAAATAAAAGAAAGGAAACTCATCGAGAAGGCAGGGTATCCCAAACCGCAGCCGTTTCAAACTTGAGCTCAAAATCCTCAATTACCAAAAAACATCTCATAGACTCCGGGACTTGCTGAAAAGGAATGAACACAAATACCAGCATACACGACTTTGATAAGTGCATAAGACATCAAACAGCCAATCACGAAAGAATAAAGAAATGTAAGGGTAACAAGACCTAATACTTCACATGACCTCCAAACATCCATTGCTTGTCCTCTCTGTAAAGCCAAACACTGTAAGACGGTGATAATAGCTAGGGAGAAATTTAAGTTAGCAGACGCCCTTTCTAGTTTAATCTCCAACTTCATATCCTATTCCAAAAGGACAGTTAGACGCCCTCTCTAGTTAAGCAAAAGGATATCACATTGTCGGAAATACAAATATAGACCATATAAAAAAGTACCGAAAGTTATTCTCCAGATAACAATACAATCTTAATGTTAGTTGTTCAACAAAAGGAAACATCATTCACACCCAATGAGATAAATCACGAAACATACTCCAAAGACAACTGCAAAGAAACAAATGACAAGTGATCATGTTTGATGATCAAATTCCGAAAATTCAAATATAAGAAAATAAAAAGACATCACGTTATCTTGAATCGTTGTCTGATAAAAGTGGGATTTTTAACCTCAATGTGCTAAAAAGGAAGGAACACAAACAGAAAATTCAGATTACTAGATAATACATAACCGACAATAAGTGGAAACAGAAAGCAAATTTCAGAAAAGAAAATTCAGATTACTAGATAATACAAATAATCCAAGGCCCACCACTACTAAAATGAAAGGAATGACTCCAAGATCTGTCTTTTCAACTTAGCCACAACCTAAAGATAACAGTTCGAGGAATCTCGTGCCATTGTTGCCCCAATCCTATCCCACACAAATCTGTACAGAACAATACAAGAAGTATATAACTAGTAACAGAAAGGAATAGATTTAAGACAATAAAAACGAAGTACACAAAAATAACAAAAGATCAATTTAGGAATTAAAAACCCAGTGGGACATGATCGCCCAAAACATGCTCCATGAGATACTCTACAATCCAAACACCAGACACCACTGCAGGGAAACAATTCAGAATTCAACACGTATATCACGTGATCAAGTCAATAGAAATTAAATTATAGTAAGGAAAACCCTTAGAGAAGTAAGGATATCCTAAACCGTAGCCGATCAAAATGGAACTTTTAAACTCATCCGAACTCTGGCGAGGTGCTAAAAACGAACAAACACAAACAGTTCAATACCAAGAAGAAATCAAATAAAGAACTACATTCAAATTCAAATAGATATTCTTCATTTTAAATAAAGACATCAGGGAATGTAAGGGTGAAAAAACCTAAAGCTTTCAAGGATCTCGTGCTGAGGTTTCCACCACCAACAACAAATTCATTGCTTCTCTTCTTCTCTGTGAGATGAAGTGCAAACACTAATACATAACAAACAATAAGAGGAAACAAAAAGCAAATTTCAGAAAAAAAAAATTCAGATTAATAAACAGTACAAATAATCTAGGACCAACAATACTAAAATGAAAGGAATGACTCCACGATCTGTCTTCTCAACTTAGCCACACCCTAAAGATAACAGTTCGAGGAATCTCGTGCCATTGTTGCCCCAATCCTATCCCACACAACTCTGTACAGAACAATACAAGAAGTATATAACTAGTAATAGAAAGGAATAGATTTAAGACAATAAAAACGAAGTACACAACAATAACAAAAGATCAATTAGGAATTAAAAACCCAGTGGGAAATGATCGCCCATAACATGCTCCATGAGATGCTCTAGAATCCAAACACCAGACACCACTGCAGGGAAACAATTCACAATTCAACACGTATATCTGGTGATCAAGTCAATAGAAATTAAATTATAGTGAGGAAAACCGTAGAGAAGTAACGATATCCTAAACCGTAGCCGATCAAAATGGGACTTTTAACCTCATCCGAACTCTGGCGAGGTGCTAAAAAGGATCAATCACAAACAGTTCAACACCAAGAAGAAATCAAATAAAGAACTAAATTCAAATTCAAATAGATATCATTCATCTTAAATAAACACATCAGGGAATGTAAGGGTGAAAAAACCTAAAGCTTTAGAGGATCTCGTGCTGAGGTTTCCGCCACCAACAACAAATTCATTGCTTCTCTTCTTCTGTGAGATGAAGTGCTAACACTAATACATAACCGACAATAAGAGGAAACAAAAAGCAAATTTCAGAAAAGAAAATTCAGATTAATAAACAGTACAAATAATCCTAGGCCCACCACTACTAAAATGAAAGGAATGACTCCAAGTTCTGTCATTTCAACTTAGCCACACCCTAAAGATAACAGTTCGAGGAATCTCGTGCCATTGTTGCCCTAATCCTATCCCACACATCTCTGTAAAGAACAATACAAGAAGCATATCACTAGTGATAGAAGGCAATAGATTTAAGACTATAAAAACGAAGTACACAACAAAAACAAAAGATCAATTTAGGAAATAAAAACCCATGGGACATGATCGCCCATAACATGCTCCATGAGATGCTCTACAATCCAAACACCAGATACCACTGCAGGGAAACAATTCACAATTCAACACGTATATCACGTGATCAAGTCAATAGAAATTAAATTATAGTAAGGAAAACCGTAGAGAAGTAACGATATCCTAAACCGTAGCCGATCAAAATGGGACTTTTAACCTCATCCGAACTCTAGCGAGGTGCTAAAAAGGAACATAAACAAACAGTTCAACACCAAGAAGAAATCAAATAAAGAACTACATTCAAATTCAAATAGATATCCTTCATCTTAAATAAACACATCAGGAAATGTAAGGGTGACAAAACCTAAAGCTTTAGAGGATCTCGTGCTGAGGTTTCCACCAAAAACAACAAATTCATTCCTTCTCTTCTTCTCTGTGAGATGAAGTGCTAACACTAATACATAACCGATAATAAGAGGAAACAAAAAGCAAATTTCAGAATAGAAAATTCAGATTAATAAACAGTACAAATAATCCTAGGCCCACCAATACTAAAATGAAAGGAATGACTCCAAGATCTGTCTTTTCAACTTAGCCACACCCTAAAGACAAATGTTCGAGGAATCTCGTGCCATTGTTGCCCCAATCCTATCCCACACATCTCTGTAAAGAACAATACAAGAAGTATATAACTAGTAATAGAAGGTAATAGATTTAAGACTATAAAAACGAAGTACACAAAAGATCAATATAGGAATTAAAAAACCAGTGGGACATGATCGCCCATAACATGCTCCATGAGATGCTCTACAATCCAAACACCAGACACCACTGCAGGAAAAAATTCACAGTTCACCACGTATATCTGGTGATCAAGTCAATAGAAATTGAATTATAGTGACGAAAACCGTAGAGAAGTAATCCTAAACCGTAGCCGATCAAAATGAGATTTTTAACCTCATCCGAACTCTGGCGAGGTGCCAAAAAGGAACAAACACAAAAAGTTCAACACCAAGAAGAAATCAAATAAAGAACTACATTCAAATTCAAATAGATGAAACCGTAGCCGATCAAAATGGGATTTTTAACCACATCCGAACTCTGGCGAGGTGCTAAAAACGAACGAACACAAACAGTTCAACACCAAGAAGAAATCAAATAAAGAACTACATTCAAATTCAAATAGATATTCTTCATCTTAAATAAACACATCAGGGAATGTAAGGGTGAAAAAACCTAAAGCTTTCAAGGATCTCGTGCTGAGGTTTCCACCACCAACAACAAATTCATTGCTTCTCTTCTTCTCTGTGAGATGAAGTGCAAACACTAATACATAACAAACAATAAGAGGAAACAAAAAGCAAATTTCAGAAAAAAAAAAAATCAGATTGATAAACAGTAAAAATAATCCTAGGCCCACCAATACTAAAATGAAAGGAATGACTCCAAGATCGGTCTTCTCAACTTAGCCGCACCCTAAAGATAACAGTCGAGGAATCTCGTGCCATTGTTGCCCCAATCCTATCCCACACAACTCTGTACAGAACAATACAAGAAGTATATAACTAGTAATAGAAAGGAATAGATTTACGAAAATAAAAACGAAGTACACAACAATAGCAAAAGATCAATTTAGGAATTAAAGAAATTAAATAAAGAACTACATTTAAATTCAAATATATTTCCTTCATCAATCACCCATAACATGGCTACGCTCCATTGTGCTCGACACCAAACGAAAATAATCAAAACACCAAACACTGCTGCAGAGAAACAACTCAAAATTCAACATGTATATTTGGTGATGAAGTCAAGGGAAATTGAATTATAGAAACGAAAATCATATAGAGAAGTCAGGATATCCTAAACCGTAGCCACTCTAAACTTGACCACTAAATCCTCAACCGCCAAAAGAGATTTTATTTACTCCAGGATTTGCTGAAAAGGAATGAATACAAATGCCAATAAACACCAATTTTATAGGCATCAGGCATCAAACAGGATGTCAAAAATAAACGAATAAGAAAATGCAAAGGTATGAAAACCTAATACTTCACACGATCTCCTACACCACACATCCCTTGCCTGTCATCCCTGTACAGCCAAAAATTTTAAGAAGACGATTACCACTCTTAATAAAAGGAAGTATAGAAACGTGACGACTTCACAAATTCAATAATTCAAAACCAATACATAAACTCATAACAAGGATAGATGCAATGCGCACAACTATCCAATCACCACTGCAGATAAACAAATCATTGTTCAATTCTCATGTTCGGTTATCAATACATGATAAATTAAATAATAGAAAGGAGACTCGGAAGAAGAAATTAGGTACTGAGCTATGCTGAGTATGCTGAGTCGTTTGCCGTCCTGAACCATTATGATTTTCATTTCATCAATGGGCAAAAAGAATTTCAGAAAACCAGCATGCAGCTGAAAAGTTGAAAAGGAATTTACGGAAAAGGTTCAAAACTCGCCACCATCAAATAAAGAATCATATTCAGAATTGGCGTAAATGAATTCCCTACTAATTCACGAGATCTTCAATCAAAACCACATTCAAACAGATATCCATCAAAATAAACACAACAGAATATGTAAGAATAAACATATCAAAATACGTAAGGGTGACAAAACTTCAGAATATCGATTGCTTGTAAAAGTTGAAGGCTCGATTGACATACTGGTCATTACACAAACCAACTGCAGGGAAACAAATCACAACTCAATCTAAATGTTCGGTGATCAACTGCAGAGAAGTTAAATATAAGTAGAGGAAAGAAATTAGGTTATCTTGGGCAGTTAAACAATAGTAGAAGCAGACGCCATTTCTAGTTTAATCTCCAACTTCATATCTATTCCAAAAGGATTGTTAAGAAAAAAGATATCAAATTAAAGTCGAAAATACTAATAGAGGCCATATAAAAAAGTACCAGACTTATTCTCCAGATAACAAATTAATCCTAATGTTAGTTGATCAATAAAAGGAAACACCATCACGAGGAGATATCATCCTCAACATGCTCGATGAGATAATCTTGAAACATGCTCCAAACACCGCTGCAAAGAAGCGAATGACAATTGAGTGATCATGTTTGGTGATCAAATCACAAGAAATCAAATAGAAGTAAATAAAAATAAATCAGGTTATCCTGAATCGTTGCCCAATCAAGACGAGATTTTTAATCCTCAACCGAACGTAGAGTCTGGATATGCTAAAGAGGAATGGACACAAACAGTTCAACACCTAGAAGAAATCAAATAAAGAACTACATTCAAATTCAAATAGGTATCCTTCATCATAAATATAGCCATCAGTAAATGTAAGGGTGACAAAACCTAAAGCTTTAGGAGATCTCGTGTCGAAGTTTCGACATACATTGCTTGTCTTGGATGTAAAGATAAGAAATTAAAGAAAAGACGAACACTCGATTGAGATACACTGCTTCGACCACCAACAACAAATTCACTGCTTCCCTTCCCTATGAGATGAAGTTGTGACACTAGTACAAGAAAAAGTGGAAACAGAAGCAAATTTGAGAAAACAAAATCCAGAATAAGAGAACACGAATAACCCTAGGGCCACCACTACTAAAATGAAAGGAAGGACTCCAAGATCAGTGTTTTCATTTTAACCACACCCTAAAGATAACAGTTCAAGAATCTCGTGCCATTGTTGCCACAATCCTATCCCACACATCCCTGGAAAGAACAATACAAGAAATCCTGGAAAGAACAATACAAGAAATAATAGAAGGTGATCAATTTAAGAATATAAAAACAAAGTATAGAACAATGATCAATTTAAGAATTAAAAACCAAGGGGGACATGATCTCTCATAAAATGCTCCATGAATGCTCCATGAGATGCTCGACACTTAACGAAAATAATCCAAACACCAAACACCAAACACCGCTGCAGAGAAATAGTTCACTGTTCAACACGTATATTTGGTGATCGAGAAATTAAATTATAGAAAGGGAAATTGTAGAGAAGTAAGATATCCGAAACCGTAGCCGTTCTAAACTTGAGCACCACATCCTCAATCGCCAAAAGAGATGTCATAAACTTCAGAACTTCTTGAAAAGGAATGATCACAAATACTAACAAACAACAATTCTATAGACCTTCAATGGACAAAAGCACATTCATCGATCCCAAACATCACATAATAACCCTACACAAAAACTTGATCAAGAAGGATCAAGAAGCACATCAATCACCGAAACAAAACCGAATCACTGAAGAAATACCGAGAAAATCGAATCACCGAATCACTGAAGAAATACCAAGAAAATCGAATCACCGAAACAATACCAAAAGAATCGAATCGACCAAGCAATACCAAGGAAATTCAAATGCCAAATCCATATGACGAATACAAGAAACCAAAACCTAAGATGGCATGAGAGGAACACTAAGCCAAGGCGGTATATATAGGACGAGAAGGTCAACATTGACGGCAGAGATTAAGCGGTGGGTGGAAATTTTGACGGTGATGATGCAATTAAAATATTAAAATTGAAGATACTTATATTATCTTTTAGGGTCAACTAACTTCTAATGCTGACACGCGCTAACAGCTTCTCATCATAATTGACTGATAAACAGCTGTAATTTACATTTTAGTTATTACTTTGTGATATTTAATTTTTTTAAAGTATTGTTTTATTTTATCAAGAGATAATTCCTAAATTTTTCCAGTCAAGATAATTAAAATATTAATTTTTAAATAAGTTAAAATATTTATAGTAAAATATGTCAGACAATATTGCCAAAAAATTTAAAATCATAAAAGTATATGGAATGTGTTGGTTATGCTAATATTTTTATAATGAATGTGAAATCTCTTTAAATTGATTATTTTATTAAAATGAAATTTAAATATTTAATAACAGAGTATTTCAAAATTTATAAGAGATTTATTTATTAATGTATTATTGTGTTTGATTTTTTAGGTTCAAATAGTTATGTTAAGTTGTTCTTGAACCTACAAACGATATATAGACTTTAGTAATCACTGTATATTATTTGAAAAATAATTTCATTTATTTATAAAAAAATATAATAGTTAATTTTATAAGAAAAAATATTTTTTTTTAAAAAAAAAAGTAGAGTTAGAATTTTTTTTTTTAATTTCATCTTTTCTTTAACTGATTTGACCCTAAATCATTTTATTAGAATATTTATAGAACTAAAACATATTTAACTTTAAAAGAAAATAAAAGTATAAACACAATAATAAGCAAATGTGTATTAACTTTTTTAATAATAGAAGATAATTAAATTATAATTAAAAAATAATAATTTTTGTAGATAGTTTTTATTTTTTTCACAAATATTTATTTTAATTCAAAAGGTTTTTAAATTTAAAGAGAACAATTAAATTTAAAATTAAAGAATAAAAATAAGAAACAATTACTTGATAAAAAGTAAACTTGGAAAACAAATGTAAACCAAAAAATCTCTTGATATAATAATATAGAGAGTATAAATAATATATATTTATTATTCGTATATAATCTTTTTATATTTGTAACTAACATCTTGTAAGGCCCACTATATTTTCCACCTTTTATTTTAAAGGTTGCCCCCAAGCTATTGGGCCTAAGGGCTGGCCCAAAGGGGAAAGGAGACCCTAAGTCTGCCCTCATCCTTTCATTTCTCTTACTCTACAGATTTCGCAGCTGTTAAATTCTCTCTCTTTCGCAACAGGAAGCTCTGTTAGGGTTTGATCCCAGCTCTTGGGCAAGATAGCTCTAAGCTCAGCTATGTTCCATGTAAGTTAATCTCGAGCTCATACTTCTCACTGGGCATCCTTTTCTTTTGATGATCACAGTAGGGACTTTGTAGTAATCTCGTTCCTATTTTGTTCCCCTTCGTTTCCAACCCCTTGGCTTACTCTTAGGACTGTGGTGCTCTCTGTGTGCGTGTCGGAACTTCCCGCTAGCTCCTTTCCAGGTAAGGGAAGCTAGAGTTTACGATTTACTTATGTTTTTCGCATGTTTTCTGAGTTTAAGTTATATTCTTGAGGTGTGCTCGTGATTTGATTGTTTGATATTGGTAAAAATGTGGTTTCGGTGTGGTTTCTGTGTTTTGCACGAGAGAATAGTGATGAGCACTGGTTTTCTCGCCCAAGCGAGTCTGCCTCGCCTAGGCGAGATTAGCATAGGCTTGCCCAGGACCTGTTGCTGCTCGAACGGTCGCTTAGACGACGAGTTTTTATTTTTAGCGAGGAGTGGTCTCGCCTAGGCGAGAAGGGACTCGCCTGAGCGAGACCTCGCAGAGTCCGCTGCTCCCCTGCTCGAGTCCTCACCTAGGCGAGACGGGGCTCGCCTAAGCGAGAGGACCTCCCTCGCCTGAACGGGACCTGTTAGCCTAAGCGAGACTGGGGGGTAAGTTTTTATGCTATTGTTGAATGGTGGACTGATGTGTGATTGCTTATCTGATCTAAATGCTTTACTATGAGGGTTGAGGGATGATGCCATGATTGATATATGAGGTTGTGGTGGGAATGGCATGTTGTTTTGTGTTGTATGAATTGGAAAGCATGAGTTGCATGATGGGATTGTTATGCATGATGTTAGTATTATGGGAACTTCTGATTCGTTGGTGAAACATGTACAATGTGTGAGTATGGCGTAATTCCATGACTCTTGTAGTGAGAGCTCATGGTGGTGCCTCATCTGTTGGACGTAATCCCATGGAACCTCCTAACGAGAGTCCCTGGTGGTGCCTCACCTATTGGACTTAATTCCATGAACCTCATGATGAGAGTTCATGGTGGTGCCTCAACATAAGGACGTAATTCCACGCGAGTATCGTGGTGGTGCCTCAAGGCCAGAACGTAATTCCACGAAGGTGACGTGGTGGTGCCTCTTTTAAGGGTATAATTTCGTGAAGGCCTCGCGGTGACGCCTCACTACTAGGACATAATTCCCTTACCACGTGGTGGTGCCTCATTATGCGTATCCGGATAGTCAAGTCTTGAGAGTCTTATATGATGTTGGTAATCCATGTGTGAATGTCTGTTATTCATGTTTGACTTTGAGATTGCATGTTGACTATTGTGACATAAGATTTTTGTACTCTAGCTTACCCTGTTTGCGTGTTTGGTTGTCTTGTATATGGTTCTTCTCCTATTGAGATGATAATCGATTTTATTGATGTGAGCACATGGGAGAACCCCTAGCAGTGGTAATGATAGGAATGCTACAGCTTGATGGACTGGACGAGTATTGGGCCCACTTTGGGGCCCATCGCTGAAGAATTTATTTGTTATGCTTTCTTGTTTGTACCAGACTTATTACTATTAGTTCGCTAGTATTTTATGTTTTGGGCCGTGTGGGGCCTCTTTTATGTTTATGGCTATGTAAGGGTACGGAGTACTTCATATCTCCAAATCTTCGTACCCTTTGGATATTGTGTACGTGACATTTTTATTAAATGGGTTTTATCTATTTATTTGGGACGTTACACATTTGTTTTCATCTAGAGTTTGTTTTTATCATATTTAAAAGGACAGCTAATTAAAATATTATTTAAAAATTATATATATATATATAAAGTCACATTGAGAGATAATACACTAGTAATAATTTATGAAGGGTTTGTTAATACTATAAGGAATTCTTTAAATAAAAAATTAATTTTAAAAATAAAAAATAGTTAGTTACAATATATTAAGTACGGATATTGATTTTGAGAGTTTGATGAGAATTAATTGGATGCATACTTAATTAGGATGCGGACTTATGAAATTTTAATAGTCATATTACAATATGAAATATTAGGGGGTCATATAATTACAATATAAAATATTGTGAGTTTTGAAAACTCTTAGAGATTGTAAAAATATGAGAGATATAAGATATATGATAGATATAAGAGATATGTTGCAAGAGGAACTTATTATTTTATTTTATTTTATTCGTATATACTTTCTTTTTCGATCTATCTATACAATATATATATATATATATATATATATATATATATATATATAATATATATAAATATATAAAAAAATATATATTTATAAGACTTCACGTCATTTTTTTTGAAAATAAAATTACAAAATTATTGATCCGATAATTTTTTATTTCTAAATGTGAATTTAGACGGAGTGCAAACTTAAGTGAATGTTTACTGTAATATAGTAAAAAAAATAGATATCAATTAATAAACTAAAAAATTTTGATATATAAAATATCCTTTATCATAAATACAAATTATCAAGGTTTTGTGGCTACCTAAGAAATTAATGTATGTAATTAAGGTTATAAACCAATTTAAAGTGTAATTCATAGTCAAATTATAATTTTGTTTTATTTATAATACAAAATATTTTAAATATAAAAAATTTCAATTTATAAATTGATTCTAAATTACAGTTATTATTTATTTGTCTATAAAATTGTTGTCATTTATCAATTTTAACGGTCTCATCTAATAAAACATTAATCTAATAAAATTGATATTAATATAATAAAATTGATATACATTTTATGTATGTACTTTGTGTGGATTTAGTCAACAATTAAGTTCCATACGTTAGCTACGAATTCACTTTTTGTGATGGATTCATGGGGTATATTGATGTAATGGCCAAATAATTTCTATTTAGCATCAAAATAATAATCAATTATTTGTCGTTCAAATTCCTCACTAATATGTAGGGATGGCAACGGGGCGGGGCGGGGACGGGTTTCGCTATCCCATACCCATCCCCGCATAAAAAATTCATCCCCATCCCCATACTCAAACCCAACGGGTATCAAACTTTTTTCCCATCCCCATCCCCACCGGGTAACGGATATAATCTCGTACCCATACCCGTACCCGTGTTCTAACTACTTCAATATTAATTTTTATAAAAGAAAAAAAATTACGGTAAAAAAAACATAATATTATGAAATATTCAATATTAGGAGGATTTTCTTCGATGCCAAATACCTTAAAATAAATTATAATTGTTTACATTTTATATTAGAATTACCAAATAAAATTTCATGTGAACCAAAACATTTGTTAAATTTGCAAACTACAACATTGATGAACTTAGTTGATAAAATTAAAAAATATTTCAAAAAAATATAAAAGGAAAACAAATATTTAAAT
>Ga0214544_1002123_pt1 | contig 41777 bp, 48 predicted proteins | sample CNSS3metaG_FD_160074 | JGI IMG/M metagenome (GOLD analysis project Ga0214544, IMG submission 160074) | Root nodule microbial communities from cowpea collected in UCLA plant growth center, Los Angeles, California, USA - CNSS3 | ecosystem: Host-associated > Plants > Roots > Nodule | place: USA...
TTTAATTGATATATGGAACAATAAAAAAATGGGTATGGGTATGGGTATAAGAAAATACCCGTTACCCGGTGGGGATGGGGATGAGTCAAAAGTTGTATACCCGTTGGGTTTGGGGATGGGGATGGGATGAATTTTTATTATGGGGATGGGGATGGGATCATGATACCCGTACCCGCCCCGCCCCGTTGCCATCCCTACTTCTTTCCCTATCAAAATGTGGAAACTCAAACATTTAAGGCATTTAAATACAAGAGGGCCTATGAAGTTGTGAGGTAGTTGTTCAGAATCAGACGAGAAAATGTGGAATCTTCGATCCATCCCTGCCCTTCTACTCAACCGACAAGCAATATCTCTGATAAAGAAAGGAACATTCCCCAATCTTAAGAGAATAGGGTTGAAAGTGGCTTCTGGGAACAAAGGTGAATTTCCTAGATTGTTGCGGAGCTTACTACACTTAAGTAATTTGAATAATTTAGAAATTGTTCTCCGAGATAGGTATGACAAAGACATAGAGGACTCGGTGGAGGAAGTGTGGAAAGGAAGAATGGTTGCAAGCCGCAAGAATTGTTACAAACCTTAGAACAATTTAGTTCTCTAACTGTCTTACGCATCGATAATTGTTTGGACCTTCTAACATGTGTTGTCACACTCCCTCCAAATGTTAGAGTTAACATTCTCAGAGACTAGGTGCATCAATGATGAGGGGATGAATGGTTTGGGAAATCACACAAAGCTCAAAATTTTGCTACTTTGTGGAGATAATATTCCATATGAGAATTCTTTTGATCTTAATTGTGTCGAAGGCAACTTTCCACATCTGGAAGTGTTTGAAATGGAATTTTTGGCAGTTGGAAAATGGAAACTAGGCAATGGTGCAATGTGAAGGCTTCATAGTTTGCTCATCTACCGTTGTGGAAGGTTAGATGATCTTCCAAGTGAACTATGGTGTTTGAGTGAGTTGAAAAAAGTGCAGGTTACAGGACCATAAGAACAATTGGCTCACATTCTACGAAATTTGGAATTGAACAATGGAATTCAACTCATCATGGAGGATGATCTTGACAGAATTTATAGTTATGAAAATCTCTTTTGGAGAAATCTTTTAGGTAGAACATTGTAATTAATTTTATTCAATGCATTGTAACATTTATATCAGAATTTCAAATATTAATAATGTCTTAACTTTAATTTCTTAAATTTGAATAATAGTTTAATTTTAGATAAACGATGTCTTATAAAGGTTGAATGATTTTTTCTAAATCTAGTTTAAATAAAAGACAATAAACAAATATTTTGTCGTGAGTCTACAAATAGGAGAACCTTTTGTTCCCAAAATATTCTTTGTTTATTTTTTTTCTAAAGGTATTAGACAGTTTTATTATATTTTGTAGATAACTTTTTTTTTCTTATCATCTATCGGTTCATTATACATTATATAAAATATGAATAATAGTATATTGGGTTCCAACTATTTTGTGTAGCTAGATTTATAAAATATGAATAATAGTATATAATATACTTTGTTTTCTGGCTAATATTTTTATATTGCACTACTTATTTTATAATTATTACACTATTCACAATATTTATTTATTAGTTTAATAATAAATGGTTGTTGTTGTCTTCTTTCTTATATAAACAAAAAATTATGCAAATTCGTGCTAAATAGGCACTACTACTACTGAACGTAATTTAAAAAAAAAAGTGAAACCAAATTCGTAATTACTTTGAAAGCTTATTAATGGGTAAAAAAGCACAGGAAGGTGCCACGCTACTCACATTATGCACTCAAGGGGAAGCTTCACTTCAAAAGTAGTCATGGTTTACGAGTCAATGCAAAAACAAAACCAGAACCCTTAAGTCCAATTCTTTTTCATACAAAAACAAAACCAAGTCATGGTTAAAATTTTCGTCTTTATTATTGCAGCCACTTTTCATACTATACATTTGGATATTCTTTTCGTACTATACATGTGGAAAAACAACAATCAATCTCTTACGTATTATTCTATTGCATCTAATAACGACGAAACAAATGATTGTGCACATAGCAGGAAGGTGCCACGCTACTCAGATATTATGCACTTAAGTGGAAGGTTCAGTTGAACAGTACTCATGGTTGACACAGAGTCAATGGAAAAATAAAACCCAAGTCTTTATAAATTCATTATAGCAGCCTCTTTTTATAACATACATTTGCATATTCTTTAGCAAGTGGTTGCCAGCTACACTCTATTGCTTTTTCTGGTACCTTAGTAAATCCATGTTTCTCTTCTCCAATCACCGACCTCAAACACAAAAACTGTAACTAAGAAAACACAGTTCAAAATCTACACCCACTTTCCCTCTGTAATGGCAGAGAGTGTAGTTTCCTTTGTTTTGGATCACTTATCTCAGCTTGTGGCACGCGAAGCTAACTTGCTTTATGGCGTGGAGGACAGGATCCAGTCCCTCCAGCACGAGCTTCAAATGATCAACGACCTCCTCAATACCTCAAAGAACAAGAAGGGAACAGCACACACAATACTGAACCAAATCAGAGATGTGGCCCACGTAGCTGAGGATGTCATCGACACATTCGTAGCCAAAGTTTCCATTTACAAGAGGAGAACCATTCTTGGGAAGATGCTCCGTGGCTTTGGCCAAGCAAGGTTGCTTCGCGACGTAGCCGAAAAAATAGACAAGATCAAAGCCACTCTCACCGAAATACGCAACAACAAAGACAAATATGACGCTTTCAAAGAAACCAGTAATCAATCCGCAGCAGAAGAAGAGGAAGAGGAGAAAAGGGCGAAATCAGTGCAGAAGCTAAGAAGAAATGTGGAGGAAGAAGATGTGGTTGGCTTTGTCCACGACTCCAAGGATGTCATCAACCGACTCCTGGAAGGTGGTTCAAATCGTAAAGCTGTATCTATCGTTGGCATGGGGGGATTGGGGAAGACCACCCTTGCCCGAAAGGTTTACCACAGCAGCCAGGTGAAGCAACGATTCGTGTGTCGGGCGTGGGTTTATGTGTCAAACGAGTGCAGATCTAAGGAGCTTTTAATTGGCCTTCTTAAGCATTTGATGCCAAATTTTGAACAACAAGGCAGAGGTAAGGAAAAAGGTAAGAAAAGCGCAGGAGACATTAACGACCTTAGTGAGGAGGAGCTGAAGAAATTGGTGCGGAACTGCTTGGAGTGGAAAAGGTACCTTGTGGTGGTAGATGACCTGTGGAAAAAGCAAGATTGGGATGAGGTGCAAGATGCTTTTCCGGACAACAACAGAGGCAGCAGAATCTTGATCACCAGTCGTTTGAAAGAGGTGGCCTTGCATGCTGCCCATGATGTTCCTCACTATCTTCAATTCCTCAATGAAGAAGAAAGTTGGAAGTTGTTTCGCAGGAAAGTGTTTAGGGGTGAAGATTGCCCTTCTGATTTGGAGGCTCTGGGAAAGCAGATGGTTCAAAGTTGTCGTGGTTTACCACTCTCCATCATTGTCTTAGCCGGGCTACTGGCCAACAAGAAAAAGTCACATAGAGAATGGTCTAAAGTTGTGGGTCATGTTAATTGGTATCTTACTCAGGACGAGACCCAAGTGAAGGATATAGTTCTCAAACTCAGCTATGACAATTTACCAAGGAGACTAAAACCATGTTTTCTCTATCTTGGGTTATTCTCTGAAGACTTTGAAATACCAGTTACGCCATTGTTGCAAAAATGTGTTGCTGAGGGTTTTATACAAGATACAGGGAGCAGAGACCTAGATGACGTTGCAGAAGACTACTTGTACGAGCTCATTGATCGTAGTTTGGTCCAAGTAGCAAAAGTGGATACTAATGGAGATGTGACGGCGATTCGAGTTCATGATCTTCTTCGAGATCTTTGCATATTAGAGAGCAAGGAGGACAAAGTTTTTGAAGTTTGCACAGACCATAATATTCTAATTCCAGCAAAACCTCGCAGACTGTCTATTCACAGTAATATGGATCACTACATTTCTTCAAGCAACAATGATCATTCATGTGTTCGTTCCCTGTTCTTCTTTGGCTCATATTACTTTTTTCAAAGTTGGGAATGGAAATGGCTTTTTGAAAGATTGAAATTGGTTCGTGTGTTGGACTTTGGACTAAACACCTCTAATAAGATCCCTTCCGATATAGGGAACTTTATCCATTTAAGGTACCTTAGAATACAAGCACTCTCTATTACATTTGTTCCAAATTCGATACTTAACCTTTGGAATTTACAAACCATAGACCTAGGTCCTTGGAAGCATAGAGTTCCAATTTCTTTCCCTGCCCAAATATGGAAACTGAAACATTTAAGGCATTTGAATACAACACGGGCTATCAAGCTGCGAGGCAGTTGTTCAGGATCAGATGAGAGGATGTGGAATCTTCAAACCGTGTCTACCCTGGTGCTCAATAGCCAAGCAACATCTCTGATAGAAAAAGGAACATTCCCCAATGTTAAGGAGCTAGGGTTGACAGTGATTTCTGAATGCGAAGGTGAATTACCCAAATTGTTGCATAGCTTACAACAATTAAGTTATTTGAACATGTTAGTGATTGTCCTCCGAGATAGAGATGATGCAGGTGTAGAGCACTCGAGCGATGAAAGTGTGAAAAGGAACAATGGTTTCAAGCCGCAAGAATTGTTACGAAACCTAGGACAATTGAATTGTCTAACCATCTTAACCATTGAGAATGCTTTGGACCTTCTAACCTGTGCGCTCACATTCCCTCCAAATGTTACAGAGTTAACGTTGTCAGATATTGACTGCATTAGTGATGAGGGGATGAATGGTTTGGGAAAGCACACCAAACTCAAAATTTTGAGACTTTGTGGAGATAATATAACTTCATCTGGGGATTCCATTGTCCTTAATTGTGGTAGAGGCAGCTTTCCACAACTGGAAGTGGTTGAAATGGAAAATTTGAAACTTGGAAAGTGGAAATTGGACAATGGTGCCATGTCGAGGCTGCAAAATGTGATGATCAACAGTTGTGAATGGTTAGAAGATCTCCCAAATGAATTGTGGTCTTTGAGTGGTTTGAAAAAAGTTCACGTGAAGAATCCCTCGGTACAAATGGCTCGAATGCTAGAAAATTTGGAAATAAACAGTGGGTGTCAACTCGTAATAGAAAATTAGGATGTGAATTTCAATGGTTTGTAGTTTATTTTATTTTATTCAATATTAATGTGTGTGTAATCTTTTTAATTGTAAATAATTAATATAATTTTAAAAATAATTAAATTTAGATAAAAAATTATTTAAAAGAGTAAATAATAAAATAATTACATTAATTTAAACATAATTAAATATAAATTAATGGGTATTTATATTGTAAAAATTATCAGATAGTTATTTTAGTTTTAAAAAATAGTTATTAAAAGATAAAATTAAAATATAAATATTTAAAAGATAAAATTGATAAAATAATTATTTTAATTTAAAAAATATTACATAAAATAAAAAAAGTTAATTTCCATTACTACAAGAGACAATACTTTATTTTAAATTTGTTTGAAAATATTTTACAATATTTTGTCATGTAAATAATAGAATACTCAACATAAAAATAAAAATAAAAATAAAATTATTGATCTATAAATAATAATTATAAAGTTTAAGATTAATTAAATATTACTGTAATAACTTTTCAAAGATATATCCACATTAACATTTCTATTTCAATAATTTAATATTTTTAATTTTAATTTTTATCATAAAAATTGAAGATGAAATAAAAGTTTTATAATATATAAAAATGAGTAAAATAATCGTTTATACACCTTGCCTTACTCAACAAAAAAGAATATTTCTCTTTATTGTAAAATTGACTAAGTATATTAAAGCAAGTCACTTAGTATATATTTATTCATTCTTTTATTACCAACAAAATTTATTGTTGCTTTATTACAACTTAACCATAGAATTCCAATGTTTTGTAACAATGATATGCACCTTCAAACTTCATTCAGAGTCAAGGTTTATAAGATGTGGTTATTTAAAGACCTAATATTAGAGTCAAATATAAAATTTTTATTATCAAATAAACCTAGAAATTTACAGAAATCGGTAAAAGTTGGAAATAATTTTGTACTAAAAATGTCTTAAAAGAAGAAGATACTATTTTCGTTAAAAATGTCTTAAAAAAGAAGATACTATTGTTGTTGAAATAGACAATGATTTCACATATCCGAATATTGAATTTATTAATGTGTGTTTTTGTGATTAATTTGACAATATTTTGTAATCTTATTTTTTTATTTTTCCATTGAATATGACAATATATAATAATTTTAATTATGATTATTATTATTATTATTCTTATCAAATTTATTCTCTGAATTAGCACTAAATGTAATTAAAAAAGTTATTAAATGTAATTAATAAGTTTTCTATTTTAGTTGTTCATATGAGATATTAGTAACGAGAAATTATTATATATATATATATATATATATATATATATATATATATATATATATATATATATATATATATATATATATACTAGGTTTTGAGACGCACGGGTCTTTGATTTTTTTATTATTATTTATATATAATTATTTAATGAATTGATATTTGATTGTTGGATAATTTTATTATTTAATTATTATTTTAATATTGATTTATTGTTTTAGAAATAAAATATAAAATATTTTTGTATTAGTTAATGCATATCTTTTTGGATGTAATAAAATTTTTGAATTGTGTAGAAATTTATTTGTGAGATTAAACGTATACAGTGTGTAAAAACATTTTTCAAGATTTATTGTGGAATTTTAAATATAATATTTAAGTTAAGAATTACATGATAAAGTTAAAATTTTTGAATTTTTTGTATATTTTTATAATAGTAATCATTTAAAAGTAGTATTTTTTATTATTGATTTCTAATTAATGTAGGAGATCACATTATCTTAATAGTCATTTATAGTACTTTGTTGATTTATTTTTTATTATTAAGAATAACATTAATTGATGGGAAGGTAGGAGTTGAAGTGTTTAAATATTATAATATTTAGAATAATTTTAATTAGTAATTATTGTAGGGTTAAAATTGAGTTATTATTGTTTAGTAGACCAATATTAAATAAAAAATGTGTTTGCTAATGTATTATTGCATGGTTGATTTTTTTTCTGTTTTCTTTTAAACTTAGTTTAAGAAAATTATTATAATTATTATTAATTTTAAATAAATAATTTATTTATATAATTATATTTAAGTGTTATAATTGTTTATAATTATATTTATATAAATATATATAATATTTAAAAATGATAATAATTTTTTATTATACTAATAATAAGTCTACTTGTAAGGCCTGTTAATATTATTCTTTATCTTCCTGCCCTAAACTAAAGGGTTGCCTTTGTAAGTGGGCCTAAAGGCTGGCCCAGTAGATAAAATCCTTCTTAGTTGTCCTAAGTTACATTTTCCATTCATTTCAGAAAACCTAAAACGGCAGTCGTCAAACCCTTCACTAGGGTTTTGCTTCCGCCGTCACGTTGAGTTGAGAGAACTTATGCTCCATGTAAGTACCTCTTCTAGTCGTGCTGGTTTCCTTTTTACCATCTTTTCGTATTTTTTTCAGTTAAAAGCCTCTGTTAACGTCATTTTCTGGTTCTGTCCCACCCCTATTTCAGCCCATAGTTCATCCTTAGAGCTGCTGCGCTCGTGGTTGTACGTCGGGGTCTTAGCTAAACTTTTCCAGGTACGGGGAAGTTAGAGTTTGAGTCGTGATTGTTTTCTGGCTGAGATTGAGTTTGTTAGGTGTTGTATGCATTATATGATTGTGTTGAATGCGTAAACTGCCATGTACTGTCTTTTGGGTGCAAGTATGTGATTGTCTTTTGGATCCCGCTCAAAACTGCAGGTGGAACAGTGGCGGGATCTGTTAATCTCGCCCAGGCGAGACTTGCAGGAGTAAACTAAGGGCTCACGAAACCTCGCCTAGGCAGAAGACTCTGGTTTTGAGCGAGGCCCAGTCTCGCTCATGTAACATCCCTAAGGAATATTACTGATATAAAATAATTAAAATCAAAATTACAATAAACTCCACATTTAATATAAACTGTTTCCCAAAAACACGGGAAATTTAAAACTTTAAATATACGAGTAATAAAACCAGGAGTCCATAATTCATAAAACTGAAATAAAAGTCAATGGCTCCTGCCAAGTTTACAAAATCTTCACAAGGATAAAATAATAAACAAAATACATATGTATCTACATAACATCCCATGCTAGCCCTCGCTCCGAGTCTAAGCATCTCTTGGCCCACCTGTCACATCATCTGCTCTTGGATAACAAATTACCTAATCATCGCTACACACACACAGAAAGGGTGAGCTATGCACAAAATATATATATATATATATATATATATATATATATATATATATATATATATATAAAGAAATATGAGAATAAATATGTTTCCCCACCCAAAATAACATACTAATTTCATATTTCATAATCATCTAACCATGACCTCATAGTCCTTCATGAGTCATATGCATGAACTAGGTCTTGGGACTTTCCTGTGCTCCCACGAAACTGACTCATTCGTGGTCCAACCCTATGAGTCTATCCTGCTCATAGTCCTGCCCTACAGACTCCTCGCCTGTAGTATAAACATCCAAGTCTCGCACTTGGACCCTGGCCGACGGGAACCTCATAGTTCCTTGCCCATCGTGCGCCCGACACATGCAATCACCATACTAAGGACCCCTCGCCCAATAGTAGCCGACGGGCCATGCCCATCATGTGTCCAACCACCGAGCACATCCTAGACCCCTAATGGACTTAGTCCTTCAAGCCCAACACACCACAACACATGCATATACAATCTAACCATAGTATAACAACCAAACCCACTCATAAGCACATAAAAACATAGTAATTATCATAAACTCGCTTAGGCTAGGAACCTCTCGCCCAAGCTAATCCCTCAGTCTCGCTCAAGCTAGCTCGCCTTGCCTGAGCGAGCTTAAAATAGCAACAACATCAAGTTATCTCGCTTAGGCGAGATCCTCTCGCTTAGGCAAGATCATCTCTCGCCCAAAAACATATTTCAAACTCGCCTGGGCTGAAACACACGCAAAACACCAAAACATGACCAAGACATCTCGCTTAGGCGAGCCACTCTCGCCTAGGCGAGAGAGTTCGTCGCCCAAACCCCCAAGACCCTCGCCTGGACGAGAAGTCACGCTCAACATACGCAACCCTTTCGCTATCTCGCTTAGGTGGACCTCACTCGCCTGAGCGAGAGCCTATGACGCTCAAAACCCATCCACTTCGGCTGAGCGAGACGCCTGAGCCAAGCTCGCCTGAGCAAGAAATGCAGATTTCCTCACTGATCGCGCACTCAACTCACTCCAACCTTGTCCAATTCGCACCACAAATCATACCAAGCAGATTTTGAGCATACCAAAACACTTTATACAAGTTGCAACATCATATTGGCATAGCATAGACTCATAAAGTTTCCAGAATTCCACGTCCTAACCCATTCCCGCACATACTATGCATAAACCCCTTTCTTTTCATGTATTTAGTCAAAAAATCCAATTACAGCATTACCGATTCATAACCCTTCCACAATTCTTATCATAAACATCACAAATTTTAGCGCATAAGTTCATCAAAACACACAATACGCACAATAGCACACATTTTGGGTTCAGCTCCCCTAATCTGGATTGATTGCTCAACAATTGTGAAGGCAGAACCCCCTTGACTCAAAATCCTTTCTTGCTTCAATCCTTGCGCCTCAAAACTCAGTTCTCCTTCTCAAACTCGTGCTCCTCTCTCAAGCAAATTCCAGCAATGCAAAAACCCTTCCCTTTACCTAATTTTTTGCTTTTATATGTGCCTCTAAGATAGGTATTAAAAACAAAACGAGTTTTGGGCCTTTAATTTCCTCTTCAATATTACTTATTTGATAAATTCCCAGCCCATTCTGCTAGGCTTTTCTTTACCCCTTCACATTCATATCACCACTATTAGTTAGCAAAAACAAAACTTATTATTTGCCCACCAAGGTTTGAACCCATAACCTTCCACCCATAAGGCCATAGCACAACCACTATGCCAAACCACATTTGATTATACTCACAAATCAACAATAGTTTACAATACTAATCACATACACTTTCATATCCTTAAAAATCAATAACAAAACAAACACACATAATTGGCATACATAGGACTCGAACCCAAGTCCTCTCACACAAACCAAGTACTCTTAACCACATGAGCTAGTACTTTTCCACGTCACATTAAACAACAATTAATGCCATAAAGGCGGCTTCTACCCGCATTTATTAATTAATTAATTATTTAATTAATTAATTTTTCTCGGGTCTTACAGCTCAGGCGAGAGCCACTCGTCTAAGTGAGGAGGAGTGAAGGCCTGGAATACTGCTGTGGTCTAGCCTAGGCGAGAGACATCCCTGTTGGGTGAGAAGTTGTCTCGCCTAGGCGAGCCAGGACTCGCCTAAGCGAGCCTGCGAGGAAGTTCCAGCACTAGTCGTGATCTCGCCTAACCGAGAGTACCCCTCTCGCCTGAGCGAGGGCTCTTGACTTGAGCGAGATGCGCTGCGGGTTGGGGGACTTTACTAAATTGCAAATTTGTATTGTTGGTTCATGATGTTTTTGTGTGATGTATGAAATCTGTGAAATGAAAGGCATGGTATGTTCTGTATTATAAATGGGATAGATGTGATTTAAGAATCTTGGCATGTGAAATCTATGAATGGGTTGGAATTAAAAAGGGCATGATATTATTATGAGATGAGACCCTATACTCATGGGGTGGAAATGACCAGTGGTATGGATTCAACATGGGATTCGAATGAGGATTCATTTTCAGAGGGTGGTACGAAACTGTAAACATGATTAATGTTCTCTCATTGTTGATGTATGATTTTTAGTCCATGTTAGTGTGTAATTCCTTGGAGTCTCTAGGTGAGACCTCCGGGGTTGCGCTTCAGTGGTTGGGACGTAATTCCATGACCCTTGTTAGTGGGTGTTCATGGTGGTGCCCCATCTGTATGGTCTAGTAAGGATTCAAGGTAAGGTTGTATCCTGACACTCTAAGGAGTCAGTTAGTCTCACTTAGAGCGGACTGACTCTTGTGGTAAGAGTAGCAGGAGACCCAAAATTCATTAAGGGCTAACCTTGTGACTAGGGATTGATTCATTGTAAAACTTGTGACACATAACTCGGGGGTGAGCAGCTCGGGGGTGAGCAGAGGTATCCACCAGACTATACGTATCCGGATGAGTCAAGTCAGTATCTAGTGTATTGTTTGTGAAGTCAGAACATGCTTTAGTTATATATATATATATATATATATATATATATATATATATATATATATATATAATGTTGAATTGTGTATTGATGAGTGGCTACTTGATGAACTGTTTCACTCTAGCTTACCATGTTTGTTGTCTGGTTATCTTGTATGTGGTTCTTATTCTTGCGATGATCATCGATTAAATTGATGGGAACATATCAGCGAGGTCCTCGTGGTCTACAAGGGAATGGTGACTTCGCTGCTTAGCCATCTGGGCTGGATTTCCTTATTTTTTAAGCTTTCTTTAGGGTCTACGACCCATGTATTTTTGGCTACCCACTAAACTTCTATTTCTGCTTGGTTTTCCGTGTCTGCTTAGTTAACGTCTTGGTATGCCTAGTTTCATTGTGAGCAGTTTTGTGGAAAACATTTAAGACTGCGCTGCTATGCTATTATGACATGACATTTCATTTAATTTCTGCTTTTAATTAAATGGGGTGTTACATTTATGGTATCAGAGCGGTCATTCCTTAGGTCTGTGGACTTGGATGTCCGCTTAAGCTTTCTCTGTGACTTCTGAGTGTTCTTAGTTAAATTCTTGTCTTTATCGAGCCTAACCAAGTGATTTTTTGTATGCTAGTGAACTATGGCACCTCCTCGTAGGACTTCGCAATCGTCCTAGGGTGACGTGCCCGATATCACCAGGGCAATAGAGGCAATGGTAGCTGCCATGACGCAACAAAGCACAACTATGATGCAGCAGCATGAGGCATCAATGCAGCGACAGGTGGCGTCGCTTGAGCAACAACAAGTAGTGATGCAGCAGATGGAAGTTGGACGTGTGGCTGCCGAGGATGCACATAGGCAGCATATGGAGGCCCTCCGCCAGCTGGAGGAGAACAGGGCAACTGCCCCTGTGTTTGGCCTAGAGCCACGACCACCAGTCAGGGAGTGGAGTCTGGAAGACTTCCTGAAACACCATCCCGTGAAGTTCAACGGGAAGACGAGTCCTGACGCAGCAGACCAGTGGCTGAAGGATCTGGAGAGGATCTTCGATGCAAAGACATGCCCAGCGGAGAACAGGTTGGCTTTCACAGTATACATGCTCACCAGGGAGGCTGAGCATTGGTGGATCAACACCAAATCCATCATGGAGGAGAGGGGAGAACCAGTCACATGGGAGGTTTTCCGGGGGAAATTCCTCTCGGAGTATTTCCCTGATAGCGTCAGATATGCCAAGGAGGTGGAATTTCTCCAGCTCACCCAGGGAAGGAAGTCAATAGCCGACTATGCTGAGAAGTTCAAGCACCTCAGCCGTTTCTATACCTTATCGCTCGATGAGGAGTGGAGATGCCAGAAATTTGAGAACGGCCTCAGGGGAGACATTCGCTTGATGGTAGCACCCTTATCCATTAAGGATTTTGCTGCGCTGGTAGAGAAGGCCAAAGTAATGGAGAAAATGAAGAATGAGGTAGAGGATCAGTGGCCCCAGCAACTTCAGAGGATTGGTGGACCATCTGGGTCCAAATCCAGACATGATGAGCGGAGGAGACCATATGACAGACCTCCCCATCAGCCTCAGGGGTCTAGGGTCCTTCCTCCCCACCAGGGCCGAGTGTAGTGCTACATATGTGGGGGCCCTCACCTGAGGAGCGCCTGCCCACACATGGAGGGTTACCACAGATGCAACAACTATGGCAAGGAGGGTCACTTTGGGAAGGATTGTCCCACTCTTGCTAGGGTTGCGGCACGCCCTCCGGTTCAGGCTTCCCACCAGCATCAGCGGAGAGACAGAGGCAACAGGCCTCAGGCGACGAGTCGAGTTTATGCCATGTCAGGAGCGGAAGCTACAAGTTCAGGTAACCTCGTGATGGGTTTTTGTTTGATAGCTGGGATGAAATGTTGTGTCCTATATGATTATGGAGCGACATACTCCTTTCTGTCAGATTGTTGTGTGAAAAAGTTGGGTCTGCTAGTGTGTGAGTTGCAGTGTGAACTTGTGGTATCTATTCCGGCATCGGGTTTGGTCAGGACGTCGTCCTTGCGTGCTAGGTGTCCTGTGGAGGTGGAAGGACGCAAATATTAGGTGAATCTAATATGTCTGCCTCTCCAAGAGTTGGAAGTGATCCTAAGGATGGATTGGCTCTCTGCCAATCGCATCCTTATAGACTGCCGGGAGAAGAGGTTGTTGTTTCCTGATTCAGAAGAACTCGAGTTGGTGTCACCACATAGGGTGGCGAGGGAGATTTAGAGTGGCGCGCAATGCTTCATAATCTTCGCCCGTATGGAGGTGGAGGAGAGAGAGGGACGATCAGTCATACATGTGGTACATGAGTTCGAAGACGTGTTTCCGAATGAAGTACTAGGGTTGCCTCCTATCAAGAACGAATATCCACTCCCGAGGATTGATGACTTGATGGATCAGCTACATGGGTCATCGGTGTTCTCGAAGATAGATTTGCAGTCGGGATACCACCAGATTTTGGTGAAGGCTGATGATGTGCAGAAAACGGCCTTCCGATCCTGGTATGGACACTATGAATACATGGTTATGCCTTTCGGTGTGACCAATGCTCCAGCAGTGTTCTTGGACTACATGAACCAGATTTTCAGACTCTTCTTAGATAAGTTTGTCGTAGTCTTCATATACGACATCCTTATCTATTCTAAGACTCAGGAGGAGCATGCAGAACACTTGAGGTTGGTGCTTGGTGTTTTGAGAGAAAAGTAGTTGTACGCAAGTTGTCCAAGTGTGAGTTTTGGATGGGTGAGGTTCAGTTTCTGGGCCATGTGATATCTACACAAGGCATTGCAGTGGATTCAACGAAGGTTGAGGCAGTGGTTAAGTGGGAAAGTCCTAAGTCTGCCACTGAGATCAGGAGCTTTGTGGGGTTAGCATGCTACTATAGGAGATTCATAGAAGGATTCTCCAAGATAATGGCACCCCTGACACTGCTTACTCGGAAGGACCAACCCTTCACTTGGAGGGACAAGTGTGGGGAGAGTTTTCAAGAGCTTAAATGGAGGTTGACTAGTGCCCCCATATTGGTGATTCTGGATGTTGGGAAACAGTTTGAAGTCTACTGTGACGCTTCTCACCTCGGACTTGGTTGTGTTCTAATGCAAGAGAGGAAAGTTGTAGCATATGCTTCGAGACAACTTAAGGTGCATGAGCGTAACTATCTCACTCATGACCTGGAGTTGGCAGCTATAGTATTTGCCTTGAAGATCTTGAGGCACTATCTTTATGGTGCTCAGTTCCGTGTGTTCAGCGATCATAAAAGCCTCAAGTACTTGTTTGACCAGAAGGAGCTGAACATGAGGCATAGGAGGTGGATGGAGTTCCTGAAAGATTATGACTTCGAGCTCCTATATCATCTAGGGAAGGCAAATGTGGTGGTAGATGCCCTGAGTAGGAATACTGTCCATACGGCACATCTCATGATAAAGGAGGTGGAACTGCTAGAAAAGTTCAGAGACATGAAGCTACAAGTGGAGTTGGGGTCTGAGTTCATTGGGTGTAATACCCTGACTATATCTAGTGACTTCTTGACCTCGATTAGAGAGAGGAAGTTGTTGGATGCCAGTTTGAACAAGATTAGAGAACGACTTGGATCAAATGAAGCCAGAGACTTTGCTTTGGGTGATGATAGCATACTGAGGTTCCAGGGCATAGTATGTATACCTAATGATGCCGAGGTAAAATGGTTGATCCTTGAGGAGGGGCATAAGAGTCGTCTTAGTCTGCATCCGGGCATGACTAAGATGTATAAGGATATGAAGGAAACTTTCTGGTGGCAAGGAATGAAGAAGGATGTTGCACAATTTGTATCCGCTTGCCTAACCTGTTAGAAGGCAAAGGTGGAACATCAGAGACCCGGTGGGATTCTACAGTCATTGGAGGTACTAGTGTGGAAATGGGACAGCATCTCAATGGACTTTGTAACCCATTTGCCACGAACTTTTAGAGGGCATGACACTATCTGGGTAATAGTGGATCGTTTGACCAAGAGTGCTCACTTCTTGGCGATGAACTTGAGAATGTCAATGGCCAAGTTGGCCCAGCTGTACATTAAAGAGATAGTGAGGCTTCATGGGGTGCCTTCGAGCATAGTTTCCAATAGAGACCCGCGGTTTACGTCTCGGTTTTGGCAGACGCTACAGGGTGCGATGGGTAGCAAGCTCACCATGAGTTCAGCTTATCACCCTCAGACCGATGGCCAGTATGAGAGGACGGTTCAATCATTAGAGGATTTGTTGAGGACATGCATACTGGACCACCTAGGAGCTTGGGATGAGGCACTGTCTTTGATAGAGTTTACCTACAACAACAATTTTTATGCGAGCATTGGCATGGCGCCATACGAGGCTCTTTATGGTAGGAGGTGTAGGACTTCTCTCTATTGGTATCAGGGCAGAGAAATGGTGTTGGTTGGACCGGAATTGTTAGAGCAGACCACTGAGAAAGTGAGAATGGTGAGGAACAGGATGCAAGCTTCTCAGAGTAGGCAGAAGGCCTATGCGTACCGTAGGAGGAGACGTTTAGAGTTCGCAGCTGGTGATCATGTATTCCTGAGGGTGACCCAAACCACGGGCGTGGGAAGGGCTCTCCGCTCAAGGAAGCTTTCGCCCAAGTTCCTTGGCCCCTATCAGATCACGAGGAGGATTGGGCCGGTGGCTTACGACATAGCCTTACCCCCGCAGTTGGCAAACCTTCACCTAGTGTTTCAGTCTCACAGCTGAGGAAGTATGTGTTTGACCTAGCACACGTGCTAGAAGCCGAGGATATACAAATTAGGGAAGATCTCACTATGGAAGTACCACCCATCGCCCTAGAGGAGAACAAGGTTGAAGAACGCCGAGGGAAAGCGGTTAGTCTTGTTAAAGTCATCTGGGATCGGAGGACAGGTGACTCGACTTGGGAGTTAGAGGAGGACATGAGAAAATCACATCCACGTCTGTTTGTCTGGTGAGTCTTTATTTTCGAGGTCAAAAATTTTCTTGTTACGGAGAATGTAAGGCCTGTTAATATTATTCTTTATCTTCCTGTCCTAAACTAAAGGGTTGCCCTTGTAAGTGGGCCTAAAGGCTGGCCCAGTAGATAAAATCCTTCTTAGTTGCCCTAAGTCACATTTTCCATTCATTTCAGAAAACCTAAAACGGAACCCGTCAACCCCTCCGCTAGGGTTTTGCTTCCGCCGTCACGTTGAGCTGAGAGAACTTGTGCTCCATATAAGTACCTCTTCTAGCCGTGCGGGTTTCCTTTTTACCATCTTTTCGTATTTGTTTCGGTTAAAAGCCTCTGTTAACGTCATTTTCTGGTTCTGTCCCACCCCTATTTCAGCCCATAGTTCATCCTTAGAGCTACTGCGCTCGTGGTCGTACCGTCGAGGTCTTAGCTAAACTTTTCCAGGTACGGGGAAGTTAGAGTTTGAGTCGTGATTGTTTTCTGGCTGAGATTGAGTTTGTTAGGTGTTGTATGCATTATATGATTGTGTTGAATGCGTGAACTGCCATGTACTGTCTTTTGGGTGCAAGTATGTGATTGTTGCAGGTGGAACAGTGGCGGGATCTGTTAATCTCGCCCAGGTGAGAGAAACTCGCCCAGGCGATCCTTGCAGGAGTAAACTACGGGCTCACGAAACCTCGCCCAGGTGGAGGACTCTGGTTTTGAGCGAGGCCCAGTCTCGCTCAGGCGAGAGCCACTCGCCTAAGCGAGGAGGAGTGAGGGCCTGGGATACTGTTGTGGTCTAGCCTAGGCGATGGACGTCCCTGTTGGGCGAGAAGTTGTCTCGCCCAGGCAAGCTAGGACTCGCCTAAGCGAGCCTGCGAGGAAGTTCTAGCACTAGTCGTGATCTTGCCTAAGCGAGAGTACCCCTCTCGCCTGACAGAGGGCTCTTGACTTGAGTAGATGCGCTGCGGGTTGGGGGACTTAACTAAATTGGAAATCTGTATTGTTGGTTTATGATGTGTTTGTGTGATGTATGAAATCTATGAAATGAAAGGCATGGTATGTTCTGTATGGATAGATGTGATTTAGGAATCTTGGCATGTGAAATCTATGAATGGGTTGGAATTAAAAAGGGCATGATATTGTTATGAGATGAGACCCTATACTCATGGGGTGGAAATGACCAGTGGTATGGATTCAGCATGGGATTCGAATGAAGATTCATTTTCAGAGGGTGGTACGAAACTGTAAACATGATTAATGTTCTCTCATTGTTGATGTATGATTTTTAGTCCATGTTAGTGTGTAATTCCTTGGAGTCTCTAGGTGAGACCTCCGAGGTTGCGCTTCAGTGGTCGGGACGTAATTCCATGACCCTTGTTAGTGGGTGTTCATGGTGGTGCCCCATCTATATGGTCTAGTAAGGATTCAAGGTAAGGTTGCATCCTGACACTCTAAGGAGTCAGTTAGTCTCACTTAGAGCGGACTGACACCTATGGTGAGAGTAGTAGGAGGCCTAAAATTCATTAAGGGCTAACCTTGTGGTGAGGGATTGATTCATTGTAACACTTGTGACACAAAGCTCGAGGGTGAGCAGCTCGGGGGTGAGCAGAGGTATCCACCACAAGTGCAAGCATCCGCTGAATCCGACCAGACTATACGTATCCGGATGAGTCGAGTTAGTGTCTAGTGTATTTTTTGTGAAGTCAGAACATGCTTGGGTGATATATATATATCAAATGTTAAATTGTGTATTGATGAGTGGCTACTTGATGAACTGTTTCACTCCAGCTTACCCTGTTTGTTGTCTGGTTATCTTGTATGTGGTTCTTCTTCTTACGATGATCATCAATTAAATTGATGGGAGCAGATGAGCGAGGTCCTTGTGTTCAACAAGGGAATGGTGATTCCGCTGCTTAGCCATCTGGGCTGGATTTCCTTATGTTTTAAGCTTTCTTTAGGGGCTACGACCCATGTATTTTTGGCTACCCACTAAACCTCTATTTCTGCTTGGTTTTCCGTGTCTGCTTAGTTAACATCTTGGTATGCCTCGTTTCATTGTGAGGCGTTTTGTGGAAAACATTTAAGACTGCGCTGCTATGCTATTATGATGTGACATTTCCTTTAATTTCTGCTTTTAATTAAATGGGGTGTTACACTACTATTAATATAAATAATATATATATAAAAAAAATATTTTTTTATAAAAAAAATATATATATATATTTTTTAAATATATATTATATAAAAAAAAAATATATATATATATATATATATATATATATATATATATATATATATACGGATCATTGTTAAAATAAGATGTAGGTATATTATGTATTATGGATCCTGTACAAAATCAAATTGAAAAACCATTAAAACAGGTTTTTCTTTGAAGATGGTTTCCACCCGCAACAAAGCTGGAGTGAACAAGCAGGCGGATGTTGGTCCCTCAGGACCTGCTGGCATCACCCCTGACCTAGCTGGCATCCTGGACGGCCAGGCGAAGATGCTACAAGAACTGGCAGATCTGAAGAAATGCAGCGTTGATGAGATGGAGGCGCTGCGGCAAGAGAACTCTCGCCTTAGGCGAAAGATTGAAGTTGATCCCACCCTGAAGGAAAAGGCCAAGGAAGCCTTTAAGGCTGCAAGGTCCCGGGCCTTCCAGCCCACAGAGGAGGAAAGCAAATACAACCCCACCCCTCACACCTTCACCACCACCCAACAAACACCCATTTCGTCCACCCATCCCACTCACTTCCCATCCACTCAACCCGGGCATACCGCAACCCCAACCCCTGCCGCTACCCTCCCTACCACCCATATCCCCTACAACGTACCCACCACCCTACACACCACACATGTTCCACCATACAACCCGGAATACCTTCCAACAACCCACACCTCCCTCACAACCTTACCTCCACCATCTCCGCTATGATCAACTATCCTATCCCACCCCATCTGCTCCATCCCCATCAGCCCAAATGTCGCCACCCCTTCACTGACTTTATCGCCAATACACCTCTTCCTACCCAGTGGGAACCCTTCACGCTGAACCGCTATATTGGCCAAATCGACCCTGACGAGCACCTTAAAGTCAACATCACCCATGTCACCCTGTACACGTCCCAAGACGCAGTCTTCTGCAAAGCCTTCCCCACCACCCTCAAGGGCCCTGCTCTGGAATGGTTCACAACCCTTCTGCCTTACTCCCTCGACAACTTCGATGTTCTTTCCCACATGTTCTCCACCCATATTGTTGGCAGCCGTCCACACCAAACTATCACAATCTCTCTCCTGGGCATTAGACAGGAACAAGGCGAACCACTCAGAGCGTTCATAGATCGCTTCAATAAGGCAGCTCTTCGCACCCCACACCTCAACCGGGAGATGATCCTCTAGTGCATGGCACTTACCCTACAACCCGGCCCCTTCGCCAACAACATCTACCTCCACCCACCTGCCTCTATGCACAAACTTAAATTGAGTGCAGCCGACTATGTCTGCATGAAGGAGATGCAAACCCTCCATACCAAATTCTGCAATGACTATGCAGCCACCACCGCTAACCCTACCCCGCAACCTCCCCGCCCTCACACTCACCCACGCGAGCCACGCCAACCTCGTTTCACCAGATATGCCCCTCTTACCGTAGCCCGCTCCCGCATCCTCGATGAGGCCCTACAAGCTGACCTCATCCCTCCACCACGCAAGACAACCACACCTTTTAATGCTGATATGACCAAATATTGTTGCTACCACCGCAACCATGGCCACACTACAGAAGACTGCAAAGCACTCCAGGATAAGATAGAAGAACTGGTTCGTGCCAGTCACTTTCGTCGCTTCATTCGCAGAGATGATCATTGCTCTCGATCCCGCCACCCCCCTCGATCTGACCATAGACGCCCTCCACACGACTCTCGTCATGACAGACACCCAGCCCAACCCGCTAACCAGGAACCTGCACCGGCCCGCACAGACAACACCTTCGCCAACCCCTCCCCCCTACGTGGCACCATTAACACCATCTCTGGTGGCTTCGCTAGTGGAGGATCCACCTCTTCTGACAGAAAGAAACGCCTTCGCCATATCCAATCCATCAATCATATCACTCATTCCCAATACAGATGTTGTATGCCTCCCATCATCTTCACAGATGACGACTTTCATGGCCTCGACCATCAACAAGATGACCCCAAGGTCATCACTGTTGAAATCAAAAACTACGCCGTTAAGAAAGTCCTTGTCTACCAAGGCAGCTCCGTTGACATCCTCTACTGGGCCACCTACCAAAAACTCCAACTCCCGGACACTGCTATGGTCCCGTATGACGAACCAATCTATGGCTTTTCTGGCGAACAGGCATCCACCCGCGGCTACATCGACTTCCACACCGTGTTTTGTGAGGGAACCCAAACCAAAACCATTCCAATCCGCTTCCTTAATGTCCTCCTGGGCCGTCCTTCCCTCAACACCCTTAGCGCTGTTGTCTCCACCCCCCACTTGGCCATGAAGTTCCCTTCCCCTTCCGGTGACATCCTCACCGTCCATTGTGACCAGCACCTGGCACGCGAATGCTACATGGCTAGCCTGCGCCCACAACTCCCAATTCAACAAACCAACCACACTGAGCGACCACCTGGCTCCGGCATCGCCCTATCAGGCGAAGATCTCGACCCCAGAGTAGGTCAGGATGTTCGTCTCGAACCAGTTGAGGAGACCTCCCCTCTCGAGCTTCCCAACGACCACTCCATCAACCTAGGCACCGGTTTGAACTCTGACGAGCGTGCCATCATCACACCCATCCTCATCAACAACACAGACCTTTTCGCCTGGTTAGCCGCTGACCTACCTGGGGTGGACCCTCTAGTAGCATCCCACAAACTATCCATCTACAAAGAAGCCTGCTACGTATCCTAGAAGAAACGCAAACTCGGCGAAGAACGCCGCCTAGCGGCTAAGGTTGAGGCCGACAAGTTACTGAATGCAGGATTCATAGAAGAAGCTCAATACACTACTTGGCTTTCTAACGTATTCTTGGTGAAGAAAGCAAATGGCAAATGGCGGATGTGTGTAGACTACACGGATTTGAACAAGGCCTGCCCTCGTGATGTTTACCCCTTACCCAATATTGACCGACTTGTTGACGGCGCGGCAGGGAATAAAGTACTTAGCTTTTTAGATGCATATTTTGGGTATAACCAAATCCCCATGGCCGTATCTGACATGCACAAGACCGCCTTCATCACGGACGATGCCAACTACTTCTATAGAGTTATGCCTTTTGGTCTTAAGAACGCTGGAGCAACCTACCAACGGCTAATGGACAAGGTTTTCAGCCATCTAATGGGACAATGTGTCGAAGTATATGTTGACGACATGGTTGTCAAGTCTCCAAGCCACCACCAACATGTCGAGGACCTCTCGGCGGTGTTCTCCGCGCTACGCCAATAAAACCTTCGCCTCAACCCTGACAAGTGTGTATTCGGCGTCGACCATGGTAAATTTCTTTGGTTTATCTTGACCCAACGCGGCATAGAAGCCAATCCCAAAAAATGCAAGATCATTATCGAGATGTGCAGTCCCACTACCATCAAAGAGGTCCAACGCCTCATAGGCCGCCTCACAGCCATTTCCCGCTTCCTACCCAAACTGGCCGAACAAACCCAACCCATAGTCCAACTCCTAAAGAAATCCACCCGGTTCACGTGGACTAACGATTGTGAACAAATCTTCCAAAAACTGAAAACAACCCTGACCTCACCACCTATCCTCCACAAGCCGGACACTCGCCAACCCCTCCTCGTATACATCACAGCCACCGACCACACCGTCAGTGCTACGCTCGTCTAAGAAATGGAAGGCACGCAGCATCCTGTCTACTTTGTTAGCAGAACGTTACAAGATCCTGAAACCAAATACCAAATGGTGGAGAAGTTGGCCCTATCCTTAGTCCACGCAGTCCGCCGCCTACGCCCATACTTCCAAAACCACAACATTACCGTCAAAATTGACTACCCAATCCAAAAAATATTGCAAAAACCTGATCTAGCCGGACGAATGTCATCCTGGGCCGTCGAGCTGTCGGAATTCAACATTCGCTACGAATCCCATGGTCCCATTAAAGCCCAATGTCTTTTAAATTTTGTCAATGACCTCCAGCACACACCCACAGAGGACCAGTGGATGCTTCATGTAGATGGTTCCCCAAATCCAAAAGGTGCCGATGCCGGCATCGTGTTAGAAGGGCCTAACGACATCCTCATCGAAAAATCCCTTCATTTTGCCTTCAAAACATCAAACAACCAGGCCGAATACGAAACTATCCTCGTCGGCCTTTCCCTTGCCCGCGAAGTAGGTGTCAAGACGCTAACGTGCAAAACCGACTCCAAGCTTACTGTAGGGCACCTAAATGACGAGTTCCAGATTAAAGACCCCATCCTTCTACAATATTACCATATGGTCTGTACAGTCATTCAATCCGCCTTTGAACGAGTACGCATCGAACACATCCCATGGACCGACAACATCTTAGCCGACATCCTCTCCAAATTGGCCAGCACCAAATTAAAAAGCCGCCACCAATCCCTATTACAGAAAACATTATCTACACCCTCCATCACACACACCTACCAAAACCTAACCCACGCCTCAACTGACAACACCACCCTTTCCAAAAACCATAACTGGACAACCCCTTACATCCAATACTTAAAAACCAGCAACCACCCACCATATGCGGACAAAACTTGGCTGGCTAAGGCCGCCAAGTATACCATGATAGATGATGACCTTTACAAACGCGGATACGACCAACCTCTCCTCAAATATGTCACAGCAGAGCAAGCGCAGTATATTATCAAAGAGCTACACGAAGGAATTTGCGACTACCATTCTGGTGCACGTACCATGGCTGCAAGAGTCCTCAGAGCCGGTTACTTATGGCCGACTATAGAAGCAAACTACTAGGACTATGTCAGAAAGTGCAAACCATGCCAAAAACTTGGCAACCTCATTCAAGGACAACCAAAGCTCTAGATACCAAATGATGAAGGATTATCTTGTTCCTTTTTAAGATTATTGAATATGGTGTGAGTTGATTAAGAAAGCTAAGTGAAATCCCCACTGGACACTAAGATAGCAAGCTATCTAGATGTTAAGGTTCCTTTCAAAAAGCTCAAGAGAAGAGGATGATGGATTGATTCAAAACAAAAAGGAAATGAAAAACACATAAACCATAGAAAACCAAGAACAATTAAAGGAATAAAAACATAAAATGGAAAGGAAAGAAATGGTAAAAATGAGAGAAGCATGCCACTACAAGGCTAGGCTAGAAGCCATGGCAACCTTGAAGATGAGTGGATGCGTGCCGCCACTTGCTATGCAAGATAAGGCTTCAAAGTGTTCACTCCCAAGGGAGGAAACTCTCACAAATGGTTGAGACACAAGAGTGTTTTTTACTTCAAAATATTCAACCCTTTTACATGTCTAGGAGCACCCCTTATATAGATGAGTTTAGGGGCCTCAAAGCAAATAAAAGATACCTAAGGATGTCTCTACAAAAACCTAACCCTAGCTTCTAGAAACTAGGTCAAATAAGGTTACAAAAAATGAGAGACAAAAGAGCTAACTATGGTGTGTGCAAGGCTAATTTTGTTCTAGCACAAAAAGAGACAAAGAATGTGTCTCATATGTCTCTAAAAATTGGCCCCAAAGTGTGCTAAAAACAAAGGAGACCAAAGGTACATAGGTACACTTATTTTATGCCTTTTACTTTATGCTTTATGCCTTTGCTTTACCCTCTCCTCCACATCATTTATGCTCCCCAATCACCATGCGCCACCTAGCGTTGCTTTCTTACTCCTAATTAACCTACAAAGCAAATAAACATAGATTAGCATGTTGGTTTAAGTCAAGTCAACTATAGTCAACAAGTCAAACCTAGTAAATGGTCAACAAGTCAACTAAAGTTGATTTAACTAAGTCAACTTTGGGAATCAAAAATAACAAACACAAATGAAAGGGATGAAGGATTAATGAACTTCCTTTCTAAACATGCTTAGTCTTTTTAAGCATGTGCCTCCATCCTTGGTTGGGGTCAATCCTTCATCCCAAAAGCCCAACACAGTAGCATCCAACCCAGGTGGGCTACGCAGCGGAACCATCACCTCCCTGTTAACCACGGGTGTTCCTCGCATCTGCTCACATCAACAAGTTGATGATCATCGCAAAAGAGAGTACCACACAGCAGAACACACAACAAAAAAAAATGGTAAGCTAGAGCCAAAAGCAGTTTTATCATGCAATCACATATACTATCATAGTCAACTATACATACGTCACCCAAACATGTTATGACCTTCCGAACAATACACTAAGACTCGACTCGACTCATCCGAAGACATATAACCTGGTCGGATTCAGTGGATGCTTGCACTTGTGGTGGATACCTCTGCTTACCCCCGAGCTGCTCACCCCCGAGCTATGTGTTACAAGTGTTACAATGAATCAATTCCCTCACACACAAGGTTAGGCCTTAATGAGTTTCAGGCCTCCTGCTACTCTCACCACAGGAGTCAGTCCACTCTAAGTGACACTAACTGACTCCTTAGAGCGTCAGGATGCAATCCTTACCTTGAATCCTTACCAAGTTATATAGATGGGGCACCACCATGGACACTCACTAACAGGGGCCATGGAATTACGTCCCGACCACTGAAGCACGTCCCTGAAAGTCTCACCTAGAGGCTCCAAGGAATTACGCACTGACACGGACCAAACATATTCAAGCAGCCAAATAACATTTCTCATACAGACATATATATTATCGACCTTTATAGCCAATTCCTCTCGTGTTCCAGGTCAAACCCATCCCAATTCCTCGTAATCCATCCTTGTATGTAGTATTTCAATTCATCTCATCATCATGCCATTTTCATAACCAATCATTCCATATTCATCACATGGCAAGAGTCATTCAAGTTCACCATTCATAACTCATACACCCTCCCACACATGCATAGTCCTTTCGCTCACACCATCATATAATAATCAAATTAAATGCAAGCCATACGTTCAAGAATAGAGAAATCGCCAAACCAATACGCAGTCTCGCCCAGCTCTTCGCTCATGTTGAAGGGCCTCGCTCAGGCGAGAAGGACTCTTGCTCAAGTAAGCTCCTATCGCTTAGGCGAGAGCTCGACATACAAAATAGTGACCCTTTGCGCATTCTCGCTTAGGCGAGACTCCCCTCGCCTGAGCGAGACACTCGCTCGCTCAAAACTGAGCAGGTCGCCCGAGCGACCCATCGTGGAAAAAGGTCTGAGCGCGCCTCTGCTCATCTCGCCTAGGCGAGACAGGCTCGCTTGGGCGAGATTATCAAATCTCGCCGCTGTTTCCCTACGACAGCCACTCATACCAAACCAAAGCCACACAGTAAAACACCCCAAGCATTCAGAACACCGTATCATCCAGAGACTCTCAGCAGAAGAGCAAAAACAACAGTAAAATGTAGTACATGAATGGGTTCTAGCTTCCCTTACTTGGAAAGAAGCTAGCACACGACTCCTACACGGAACTAGCGAGCACCACAACTCCGAAGTTAGCATAGGGACGGTAGATTTGCGGGACAGAGGTGAAACTAAATCAATAAAGAAAAGCTTCAGTTTGAAACCAAGACAGCAGAGCTAGAATAGGGGAAAAATAGTTGGGAGGTTAACTTACTCGAATTGATGAAGTCCTTTTTGCTCAAGGAAAGAGAGGATGTGAAACCCTAGCAGAGGTTTGCGGCTGCTCTAGAAAGAAGGGAGAACTGTTTTCTGTGAAGTGAAAGGAAACGAAAGCGTTAGGGCAGACTTAAGGTCTGTTTTCCCTTTGGGCCAGCCTTTAGGCCCAAAAGTTTGGGGCAGCCTTTTTAATTTAGGGCAGAAAAATGAACAAGGAATTTAATGGGCCTTACATTATGCGGGTACCCATCTAATTTTTTCATATCCGCCGGTATCCACGGGTACCTACGGATATTTAAAAAAATTATTTGAAAAACAAACATTTAATCATAAATTCAAATAAAATAAAATAAAATACATCACTGATATAAATTTTAAATAAAGTTCAAATAAACTCAAATTCATACAAGTTCAAATAATTATAAACGTAAATATAAAATGACGTTCAACACAATGAAAATCCTTTAATTAGTGCTTTGATCAACAAGTCCACTTTCTCCAATTGATTCTTGAAAAATAAACAAAATAAACAAATAATAAACCTCGACTGCCACGTGCCAAGTATTCTTATTTTGATTCCATCATTTGACAACAAGCATACCATAAACGTCACTGTCTATATAGGGTTTGATGTATATGTCTAATTTCAAAGAAAGGAAAGAGAAGAATGTCAAGGGGCGTACCTGCAAGAAGACAACGTACCAATACTTGAAACTGGAAGAATGAAGACAGAAGACAATATGGTGCAGCTTAAAAAAATTAGGTTAGAATGTTTTTTACTAATATATATATAAGGATATTTTTGTGATTTAAAGTTTAACGGGTACGAATATCCACGGGTACGGATACTATGATAACCGTACCCACCCCGTTAACATGCGGGTATAAAAAATATTCGTACCCGCATGTAGCGGGTATCCATTTTTAATATTCGTTTCCTACCCGTTGCGGGTTTTATCCGCTGATACTCGTGGGTACGAATTTTTTTAACATCCCTATATTTGTGTGTGTGTGTGTGTGTGTGTGTATATATATATATATATATTGTTATAGATTATTATTATAGTTAGACACATGTTTTACTTTCATTTACTATGGGATCATATCTCAATTACTTGCACTTTTTATTTGTTTTATTGTTTATTTTATCTCTATACATGTGTAATTATTTGATTAAAAAAAATAGTTACTAAAATTAGTAAAATGATAAAACTCACAAATTATTTTTTATTATGAATAATTATTTAAATTTAACAATTAATAATTAAGAGGATAAAATTGTAAAAATAAGAAAGGGCATAAAAAATGTGTATCTCTTTATTATTAGTAGGTTTAATCACACAGAAGGTCCCTGTTTTCGTTACAAAATCTCAATTGGGTCCTCAACTTCAAAGTTATCTCAATTGGGTCCTTTTTTTGAATTTTTTTTCCAATTTGGTCCTTTCTGTTAGGTCATCATTGACGACGTTAAGTGTATGCTGCTCGTGCGACAGGAACGTGCCTGATTGAAGCTTCAATGGTGGAGGCTCTTGCTTGGAAGTGCAAGTCGACGACGACTATCATGGTGGTTGTTCCCGAAACTGGATCTGCATTTTGGAGTGCTGCACTGATGTTTCACGAAGCTACATCCATGGTTCGAAGGCAGCGTCATGGTCGTAGGTTTCTTGTGGTCCTCTCTCCTCTGGCGTCATGGTCTGACGTGAACGCGGTGTTGCTCGATGTGTGCTCGTGAGGAAGAAACTCTGGCAACGTGATTGGCTTGTGCGAAGATGATGGTACTAGTGTTGCACTATGAACGTGGACGGCGTCGCTGTTGCGTTATTCTTCTTCTTCTCCGGCGACGTGGCTGCGACTCACAAGTGCCACTGCTTTAGATGGTGTGTCGCGTTCTCTCGTGCAATTGTGGTCCAGTGACATGGTTGACAGCATGGAGATGGAGGCTAGGGTTTGGGAGGTGAAGATGAAATGATGTGGCAACATGCTATTAGCTCAGATGTTTAGTGGTAGATATATGACATGTGGCAACATATTGATGGAGGCGTGGTTCGGGATCGTCATAGGGATTTCAAAGTAGTTGATGGAATCATGCCCAAGACCTTCAAAGAGATCTCATATTAGCCTTAGATCGTAAAATAGGAACTCTTTTATAATTTTTGTAATGTTTTTGTTTGGGCTTTATCGGACCTTTAGTTGTGTAACGCCTTTTGGTGTTTTGGCCCATAGTATATAAGCCCTTGTGAGACACATTTGTATTCAGATTTGAGTTTTGTGAAACTGTGAGTTTTCTCTCAAGTCTCAAGGTTCTCCTTAGAACCACCGATCCTTATCTTTGAATCTCTGATTCAAAGTGGCGGATCTTCCTCACTTATCTTGGAATCTCGTCCAAGTGGCGTGAATTCCTCCTGTTCCGAAAACCTCTAAATCGACGTCCTCCATTTTCCCCATTCGTTTTAGGGTTCATACCCATTTTCATTCTAGACGAAATTCACCCCCAAATCCGAGACAATCCTTCATCACATATGGTTGGACATATTTGAAAATTGAGGATTGCCACATGGCATGATCTGAGTGCCTCTTATTAATTAGTGGAAAGAGGGGTGAAAATTGACAAAGGCGTTGAAGTAGGTTTCCTGTAGCCCATTTGGAAAGAGGGGAGTGTATATGTAATTTAAGGGGTGCAGAAGTGATTTTTTCAAAACTTGCTAATTTCAACCTTATTTAAAGGTGGTTTGTAACTTCAATCAATTTATTTTTCCACCTTAAATGAGCTTAGTCTTAACTTTAGCTGCATTAACAAACGTTAAAATATCAAAAAATAATTTATGCAACTAAAATCACTTTTTAAGACATTTTTATCACACAAGTTCAAATAGCCTAATTATCAGAACTGTCCATGAAATCACTCTTTAAGCACACAAATTCAATTAAATACCCAAAATTAAACATTAAATGAGGGCAACAATACACATTCATCAAGGGCAATCTAACTGGACCCATTCTTACGCACCACAACACGTACACTCACACCGACAACACTCGCCAACCCGAGCAACAACTCAAGAGTTCCTCGTGTTCATCCCCCATCCCGAGCCACAACTCAAGGAATGCCACGTGTTTAACCCCTATCCCGAGCCATAACTCAAGGGATATGTTCCGAGCCACAACTCAAGGAACACCAGTAAGCTGACCTTCGATATATCATCAAAGCCTTGTAAACCACGCCCTTCCAATTGCTTTTCTAGACGGCTAGGGTTTTTTGCTTCTTCCCATCCATGTCAAAAATAATTTTAGGAAAAAGGAACCTTATTTCACATAAGCCAAGGTTTAAACATACAACCACACCATTGTCAAGTTAATGCACAACCATTCAAGCAATTCATGATTCGTGATAATTCCTATACATATAGGAATTTATAATCACTCATCATGATTAGGCATATCATTAAAATTAATAAACTATTAAAATAACATACAAAGGCATAAACTGGACTTGAACCCATGTCCATTCAATATAATCAAGTACTCTCAACCACTTGAGCTAATACATTTTAACATCATAAACCCCAACATTAAATGACAAAGTTTCCCACTACCCGCATTTATTAAATAATTATTTACTTAATTATTTAAATTTCTCGAGTCTTACATACTCAACCTATTTGGACAAAGAAAATCCATTATCCAGGACCTTAAATACCTATCATACACACTAACAATATATAATTGATTATCATCTAATTTTGACACCACAAAAATTATCACCTACATGTTTCAGAAGCCCCAAAATTTTCTTAAACTCAATAACCACCGAAACAATATTGTTCCATAAAAAAAACATCATTTTTTTTATATAAACTAAAGTTTCACTGCTGCAACTTGTCACTATATGTTTCTACCCCAATTAAGCTATCCCTCAATTATTATTACCTAAACTCAATCCACCAATCATAATTTCTAAAAACATAGTCGCACCACCAACCACCATTTCCAAAACTCTTTAAACCTCACATACTACATTGAACTTGCAATTATGAATAAAAAAAAAAAAACAAAGTTGCACTTACTGCTACTAAACCAAAACTTCAACTTTAATCCAAAATAAAACCAAAAATCAAAATTCACTTATACTATATGTCTATTATATAATATGTCTCCATTACCAACAAAAATCAATCATCATTCCTAACATCACATCACATCACATTACCATACTTTAATAACCAAAAGGAAACCAACCCAACATTTGCTACCAATTAACAAAATATTATAGGTATAACATCTACGTAATCATTTTGAAATTTTATTATACTCACTGCACTAGGATTGGCATCGTAAAAAAAAATAAAACCACAATACCCCTCCAAGTCAACACCAAGAATTTAATAATCTTAAAATCTTGAGATATATTAAATCAAAGAAACAAAAAAAAATGTTAAAAGCCTCTTACACTTCAACAAGAATACACCCATGAATCCAATAGAACACTTTGTTAAATTCATTGAACACCAACCCGTCAAAATCCCCATATTTTACTTAGTCAAACATATCTAGGCATTACAAGATAAAAATACAATCACATATTCACATAGACTGTACCAAGTTAGCTCCCCTTACTTGGAAATCTCGCTCTAATTGTTCTTCTAGCGTTCTTTTTTGCACCAAACTTGTCCTACCTTTGGCCTCTACCCTTGGGCATTGCTTCCAGCCTTCTAACTAAGGCTAAAAATAAAATATTATAATTCTTTTTTTATCCAAGATTTGAACTCTCATCCACCTGATTACCAAGCAAATGCATAACCAACAAGCCAATTTGTGTTTCTTGATAATTCTTATGCATTTAGGATTATATTATCAGACCCTATGGTCAAGCATATTATTAAAATAATAAAATCATTAAATTAACACCCTAATGGTACACACAAGTTTTAAACCCAAGTCCTTTCATAATAAAGACATATTCTCAACCACTTGAGCTAGTATTATTCATTGTCTTCTCTCTCCACATTAATTAACTTAGGGATTCCCGCCCTTGCATTTACTAAATAAATATTTATTTATTTAATTTTCCTAGGTCTTACAACATTTATTAAATAAATATTTATTTATTTATTTTATTTTCCCGGGTCTTACACAAATGTTTCCACCGAGACTTATGGTTCGTGAAGGTCCAAATAGATCCAGTTGAAATATAGTTTTTAGGTTTAAAAGAGACTTTGGTTTACTTTCCCTTTTGGAAAACTTCACATACTTTTTCCTTCTCAAACTTGAGTTTTTGGTAAACCTTCAACCAGCTATTTTCTATTTAATCGATTCAAATGCTACATGTGAATATGACAAAACTTTCTATGCCGTAACCATGTATCCTCCTTTTTTGAAAGAAAACACTTATATGTTATTTTATACATGATGTAGATTGTAACATTCCGGCAAGATATTATGACTTTTTAATAAAATAAAATAGAGACATAAAATTTACATCATTTATTGTGTCTCAATTCCCAAAACATGGGGAATTTAAAATCATTATTACATAATAAACTCAACTCCAAATTCAACATTCTTAAACCTCAATAAATTTACTAAATCGGTCTCATAATGGTTTACAACTTTATTCAAAACCACAAAACGATAAAAACTCAAATAAAACTGTTTCCCATGAGTTTCCTCATTTCGCTGCTAAGCCTCACCATAACCACTTGCAACAACATCTGCTCCCGTGTACCGCGTACATGATCATCGCCAACCACAAGTAGATAGTGTGAGCTTACAATTACATAAACATAAAAATATATATATATATATATATATATATATATATATATATATATATATATATAATAAACCATACAAGTACGCCAAAGTAATTCCTATCATTTGATTCCACACCATATGGCCACCACCATGTTACCTCAAGATGTTTAAGGTATAACCTAAAGCCTTGTAGACCACACACATTCAAATTAAGCAAAACATAGTTTATGCCTCTGCTATATCGCTTGGCGCTGTTCTTAAGTCGCCAGGCGTAACACACTTCCAGACTACCTGGCGGGGGACACGTACCGCCGGGCCCCAAGCACCTCTACACCCACTGCCTCTGCAACTATCGCTTGGTGGGACGTCCCTCACCACTAGGCGCCTTGTGTCATGAAGACTCTCTGGAACAATGGCTATCGCCTGGTGGGTCGTACCCCGCCGCCAGGCGCCACACTGGTACAACGAACTGTACTGGTTTTGCAGCACCTCATCCAATTGATAACCCTCAGTCACGTAATTGCACACCTCTAGAGTATCAATTCTCTTACTAGTTATCTTATTACCAATGTTCCTACACCCATATAGGTTCCCAATCCAAGTATACCAATAAGTTGATTTACTTAAGATCAATCTGACTTACCCATATTTCACCTCATGCAACTCATATCAACTATAACTAAGACTTACCATTTCCTGACAGGGTCCAAAATAGTCCATCTTTGACACCGCCACAGCCATATTCCCCTGCCTTATCATTTAATATGCCATATGTTCGTCTATGCACCAATTGGTCGAATTACTTTAAGTCAACTCTCAAAACTGACTAGTTATGCTTATGATGAACCTATACCAACCACTGCAATATTTTATACTTTAGCCACAATACCATTACAATACAGATTTCATATCCATTCTTTAGCTCTCATCTCATTTCATTAATCACTCACTCTTCCTAATACCATAGCCAACATATTTCAATTATACTTTTACATACCACCAATTGACCCTCACTCAATTTCCCCTCGCTGCCAACTCATCTGCACCCTCCACTGTTCTGCACCTGTCTCCTGGCAGCCATCCAAGTGTCGCCAAGCGGTGCATAGAATCTTGGAGATTTTCCAAAAATTTCTGCACCTGTGAAACCCCAATATTTCTCATTTTTCCTTTCCTTGCAGATTTCTACCAATTCTCACGTGATTTCACTTATAATTATAAGAGTTCACAGCCTAAATACCTCCATTAATATTTCCTAGTGCCATTCAACCACCAATTATTCTCATGACATCAAAACCCCAAATTTCCAACCCTAAATTAATGTTCATAGCAATTTCATCAAATTAACTCCAATGGACAGCATAATTTCCTAATTTATAGCATCCAATAATCAATTCACCATTAATGCTCTATTCCTTCTCGTTCAGAATCCACCTAGAACACATAAAACATCAAAATCGAGTCAATTTGACTCGCATCACTTGGCAGGGTGTTCATCACCGCCAGGCAGTTCATGCCAAAAACCCAGAACTAGGTTGATCAGATATGTGTCGCTTGGCGTTAAGGATCATACCGTCAGGCGGTTCCTCTTCAGGAAACCCAGAATTACTCAGAAATACATGTGTCGCCTAACAGCAGTTCATCGCCCGCCAGGCGGTTTCTGAAAAAATTCCAAAAACTCAAAATTCAAGCAAGACAAGGAATATTCATGCACAATCATACGATATAACAAGCATTTGAATTTAAAAATACAAGACCACGAGTTATAGCTCCCCTAACCTGGATATCCTTGCTTAAGAGACAATGCTAGAGTTCTTTTGTGATCTTCATTTCCCTTTGCCTCTCCAACCAATAGCTCTACAACTCTTCCTCAATGCAGCATGAACACTCTGGATACCTTCTACCCACAACTCTAACGAAATGCAGTGTTTCTCTCTACTCCAAGTCCTTTCTCTTCCACAATTAATACCCAATAATTACCCCTTTACTCACCAAAACGAAAATTAATTAGCAAGGTGCTTAATGGTTGTTCAATGACCATAATTCAGTGGTTTTGCAACCTTCCTTTCTGCCTATCTAAGGTGGCTAGGGTTTATCTGCCATTTCACATTCATGCCAAAAGAAATTTTAGGCAAAAAGAAAGTTTAGTTTGGATTCACCAAGCTTCAAACCCATAACCATGCCAATGTCAAATCACTGCACAACCATTCAACCAATTCATGTTTCGTAATAATTCCTATAATTCTAAGATTATATTATCACCCATCATGATCCAGCATATTATTAAAATAATAATAAGTTAAATATCACATATATGGCATACATAGGACTCGAACCCAAATTCTCTCAACATAACTAAGTACTTTCAACCACTTGAGCTATTACTTTTCCACGTCACATTAATCAACATTAAATGCCATAAAGGCTCCCACTACTCGTATTTTGTTATTTAAAATTAAATTTCGTGGATATTACACAGATCAAGCAAGTAAATGTTATTGACTCTTTTCCCTACCAACACTATGCTACCACATGCATCAAAGATTAGACAATGACTAGGTTCAAAAACAACTTTAAATTCTTTATCACAAAGTTGGTTTATACTTATCTAGTTTTGCTTCAATCCTTCAATTAGGAGCACATTTGTTATATTGAATGAGGATCCATTGCTTATGATTCCATTTCCAAGTATTTTTCCTCTCCATAAGTCATGAAACATTGATCCTTCAAGTGCAACTTTTCAAATTTGGTTTTGTCACTTGTCATGTGCCTTGAACACCCATTATCAAGGTACCACAAGTCATCCTTGTCACATTTTATTACTTGGCTTGATGATGATAACTCATATCCAGCCATGAGACACAAGTTTGCTTATTCACTTTCATCTTGTGATGAGCTACTTGATGAATCATCATTATCTTTCCAACCTAAGTAGGCACGTCTTTCCTTGGGCTTCTTCTCTTTTTTCTTATCAACACTTTTCACTTTTTCTTTGTTAATGTTTGGACATTTAATTTTTATATGTCCTTGCTTGCCACATAATGTTAACAAGAGAAACTAGGAGTGTTATTTGAATCATTTTATTTGGAATTATAGCTTTCTTGATTACCTTTATTACGTTTCCTTTAGAGATAACCTTTTAACCAGTAGATTCAAGTTCTCATTATCACTTGATTCAACCACCTCTTCCTTGGTTTCATCACTCTTTTTGGTGTTAGTCTTCAAGGTTATGTTCTCCACCTTTTTAACACTTGACTCTTACCCATTTAGCTTATGCATCTGAATCACATGCTCTCTTACCTTACCAAACAATGCAAAAATAATTATAGTAGATAGATCCTTTGATTCTGAGATGGTCGTGACCTTAGGTTGCAAACTCCTATCAACATACTTTAGCACTTTGATGTTTAGCTCTTCTTTGTCAAAATATTTTGCTGAGCCTATAAGGTGGCTGACAATATTTTTGAATCTCTTTTGTACTTCCGTAATTGATTCATCTGTATCAAAGCATTGTTCCTAGCTCTCTTCACATCATTTGTCCCCTCATGTGTGACTTCAAGTACAACCCACATATTTCTTTTGCACTTTTGCATTAAGAGACTCTAAAAAATTCATTCATGTTCAATGAGGAGGTTAGAATGTTCTTTATTGTACATTTATATTGGGCAAGCTTCCTTTCTTCCTCTGTCCATTGATTCCATGGCTTACACTCCTTTATCATCATATTAAGAATGTATGGTTTATAATTGCATCCCAAATTTCTTGGTCAATTAATTCAATGAAAATTTTTGTATGTATTTTCCAAAATTGATAGTTTATACTACTAAACATAAGAGGCCTATGTATAGAAGCACCTTCAACCAAAGGAAGTTTGTTTTCGTCCATTTTTCAAAAAATAGTTTTGGATCACACTTGAATACCTTTCAAAAAACCGCTTTGATACCAATTGTAAGTTTAAAAGGACTTTATTAGCAAAAAAGAGGTAGTTGAATTGGCTGAGCACTTAAAAATATGCTCAAATTAAAACTTGTAAAAAGTCTTTATGTTTGAATCCAATTGGCCAACAAATCACATGTTTATTGTTGTAAGGCCACACATTTTAGTTGATGGAAAAACAAAATAACAGATGAATTTGTTCATACAGTATGATTCAATAGATTGAAATATAAAATCAACATAATCATATTCAGGGAAGTTCGATAGAAAAATGCAAATCACCAAACTCACTCGAACAACATGCTTTAGCATACAAGATTGATTACAATTAATATATCAAACATAGTTGCACTAGCAAATTACATGACAACATACAAAGAATGTGTCCTTCAATGCTTGAACACAAAAAAAAGACCTCGCTCAAAGATCTAAAGATCTTCAATCACAAGCAACACTATGTGTAATCCAGAGAGAGATGGTTTTCGAAATTCGTTTCACTATTTTCGCACTCAGAAATCTCAAGTGTTACTTCACTCTTTGAAAAACCAGTTAATATAGCTTGGTGATGAGTGTGTATTTTTTTCCTCATTTAATGTTTAATTCTGGGTATTTAATTGAATTTGTGTGCTTAAAGAGTGATTTAATTAATAATTATGATAGTAAGGGTTGTTTGAGCTTGTGTGGTAAAAATGTGTTAAAAAGTGATTTTTAGCTGCATAAATTATTTTTGGATATTTTAACGTTTGTTGATGTAGCTAAAGTTAAGATTAAGCTCATTCAAGGTGGGAAAATAAATTGAGTGAAGTTACATAACACGTTTAAATAAGGCTAAAATCAGCAAGTTCTGGAAAAATCACTTTTGCATCCCATACATTACTTATACACTCCCCTCTTTCCAAATTTGCTACAGAAAACCTACTTCTACACCCCTGCCTTTGTCTATTTTCACCCCTTCTTCCACTAATAAACTAAGATGCACTCAGATCATGCCATGTGGTAATCCTCCACTTATTAAACTAACCAATTAGAGAACCACCACGAGACTTTCATCGTTCTCGCAACTGCTGCCTTCAACCATCGAACCACCATGAGCAAGCTGCCCGTAGAACGAACCAGAACCTCCACTGCAGCGCCATCAACGATGGTCACCTTGCTGGAAACGGAGAGCACAACAACCACCCAAGCTTCATCCACGCACCTTCAAGCAGCCACCACGAAGAAACCTTAATTCTGGAGAGAGAAAATGCACTGCCACGTGTTAATCCCTCATTAGACAGTCAAAGGGTCAAATCTGGTCAAACATTGTATATTCTGGTCAAAGTTGGTCAAAGACTGATCAAACAAGAAGGGTTTAAGTGCAAATATTCATCTTTTTGGATTTTTCAGCAAATTTGGACTATAGGATTGAAAATGGCTTATTGAGAAAATTAATGCAAATATTATTTGGTAATAATTTATCAAATATTTTTAAATAATTAATTTATTTAATTATATCATAAATTATTAACCAACTATATCTGTCAAATATTTTTAAAACTAACTATCCCTCCAAATATTTTTAAATATTTATCTTTATCTTTATTTTAAAGATATTTGAGAGATTTTAGCAACCAAAAAGCCAAGTCCAAGTCCTATTTAAAGAGACAAAGGGAGAAGTAGAAGAAACAAGCTCAACAGTTCAGAATTTAGGAACACGTAAGGGGGCCTAATTTCTTTCTCTCTCATTTCCTCTTCTATTTTTATTTTATTTTATGTTTCATGGAGTGTTAAACTTCTTGAGTTGATTCTATTGTAATTTCATTATGGATTCTGAGGTTATAATGAAATAATTTCTTTGTTCTTTTTATTATTGTTGAGATTTTCATTCATCTATGTCTTTTATCTTTGAATCACGTAAAAATTAATGATTTTAATTATATATGCATGTTGATCATGAGTTCAAGGGTTTTTAAATTTAATTGAGACTTTATATTTTTATTATTTTATTTGACTAACTCTTTGTATAGCTTTTATAAGAACTAATTTGTTAGAAATCAATTCCGTGTTTGTTGGGAGACGACCTTTGGTTACTTTACCCTTTCTATTTTGTTGACTACTTTCTTAACAATACTGAATTTGTTATAGATAAGTAGTATTAGTTTGATCGCGTCAACGACAGCGTTATCACTTGGTCATAAGTTAATTCAAGAGGTTGATTTGTCCATATAATCTGTTGATTTCACTTTACTTAAGTGAGATCAATTGATTGAATAACAATTCAATTGATTGAATATATTCATACCAGAACTATATGCAGCAATCCTTTTAACCTGTTAAAACCCCTTTTAACATATTGAAAAGGACAAACACAAGATAAAAGACATCTACACTATGTCATATAGTCTACAAATAAAATTCAAACTTCATAGAGATCTTCATGTTAGCTCCAGATTCAACAGACCCCAAGCTTGATCATCAACGAATCTCAAGCTTGATCATCAACGAATCTCATCAATTCTTCATCAATCACACATGATCTCATGCACATGCTTAATCAAATTCCTGCACTACGGTCACTTGTGCTAACACACCAAATACTTAACAAGAAGGAAATGAAGTGCAAAACAATCAACAAGAGCAACAACATGATGAAGAACAACTTGATTCAGCTCATAGGTATACTTATTATTAGTGTAAGAGAACTTTAGACTGATATTACATTGATAACTTTTGTTGTATATGATTAAATGATTGGATGTAGGCAAATTAGTCTTACCTTCGGATTTTTGTGTTAGCTATAAATTTTTACAGCAACCATTTCTTTTTAGTGAAAGTTGTAAATTTAACCTTCAAACTCACAAAAAGTGATTAGGAACATTTTTTTTAGTGAAAGTTGTAAATTTAACCTTCAAACTCACAAAAAGTGATTAGATTAAACTTCGTCGATAACATCTTTAAACATCTTAAATATTATAAAAATAATATCACCAAAATTTTTTTTATTAAAAGAATTTAGTACAAAAATATAAAATTATGAATGAAACTTAGATAAAAGTAACATTTATGTAAATTTTTATTATTATTTTATTATAATAGTAAATATAAATATTAATTAATAATAATATTAAAAAATATGTATATAACATTTATGTAAAGTTGATCTGGGTCATGGTCTACTTTCACTTGCCAATAGCTATGGGATTAACAATTTTGTCATTTAATGAGAAAAAATATAAAGTATTAAGAGCATGTTACAAAAAAGTTTTGGAATTATTCTCACTGCATCGCTTTTTCTTCATCATCACGTTCCATTAAGTTGCTTGCTTTTCCGTGGGAAGACGTGTAGCATTCATAGTGCCGACTTTATACTGTTTCACCAAAACCAAAGCCCAATAATAAGTTCAACGTGTATCTTACGACAGAATAATCAGAAGTTCAAAAATTTGTAAACTGATGTCTCTGATTTTTTATTTTATTTTTTCTCTCAAGAGTAAACGAGACATTTTGTTTCTGCAAGTATGCGCTGTCGATCAAATTCTTGAAAAGGAAAATTATAAAAACATTGTTACAAAACATTTTAATTTTTTCTCGTCATTGTATCCTTTAACATAAAAATAACAAATTATGTCTGATGTATACTAAACAGAACCATTAACTTATATTTTCATATTTTTGTTTCGTCCTTTATATCAAGTAAGTCATAGTGTATTGAGAACTAGTCTCAAAATTTAAAATTAAGTGTACGTTGTTTTTCATTATATCATCATTAATATTATTATTATTATTATTATTATTATTATTATTATTATTATTATTATTATTGTAACGTCACACACAGATAGTACCATAGCACAGCCCTGGGTCTCAAACACAACTCCTATAATTCTAGGCAGATGCCAAAGAAAACTAGATAAAAGTCTAACAAGAGGAAATAGAGTATTAAGGAGTCAAGCAATACATGGGCCCTAGCCCTAACAAAAACCAAAAGAAACATGAAGTCCAGCCCAAAAGACTATGCAGCGGGATCATCTCTCCTCTGTTGATCACGAGTGCCTCTCGCATCTGCTCCTATCAATCAATTGATGATCATCGCAAGAGTAGAAGAACAACATACAGAGCAAATAAACAAGCAAAGGGTAAGCTAGAGCCAAAACCAATTCATCAAAGTAATCAGATACATATTCACAGTCCATTTCACTTACATCACACAAGCATGTTAAGACCTTCCAAACAATACACTAAGACTTGACTCATCCGGATACATATAACCTAGTCGGATTCAGCAGATGCTTCACTAATGCAGTACCCCCTTTTGGCCCCGGTTATTTTCGAGATTCTACCTCGGTTTAAGAACCGAGGCATATTAAAGCGAGGCCAAAAGGCACCCCTTTTGGCCTCGGTCATTACCCGAAGCCATAGATCTCTTTCCTGCCTCGGTTGCAGAGAGACCGAAGCCATAGATTCAATATTTTTTTTAAAAAAAAAAATTCATAGGACCGAACTTCATCTCGCCGGCAGCACCCATCGTGAATCCTTCGCGTAGTCCACCAAGCAGTGACGAGAACTCCATTGTTCAGCCATTGATGTCGCAACAGCAGCGGAAATCGTAACCACCTGCACCACCATTTTATCGCTGCACCTCGCCTCATCTTCCAGCAACACCTGCACTTTCGTGAGCCACCGTGAATGCCAATACTGCACCGCTCACCATGGAAGCGTCTGGAACAATTGCATCAGCCCGCTCTGTTGAAATCCTCTTCCTTGTTTCGATATTTCATGCTAGTGGCCTTTGAAGCGGGAGGGATCCTGAGGGCCATAGTGTTGGTTCTTTTATACCCTTTTGTTTGCATAGTAGGAAGCGAGATGGGGTTGAAGATAATGGTGATGACATGCTTCTTTGGGATGAAAGCATCAAGCTTCAGAGTGGGATGCTCCGTGCTACCAAAATTCTTGTTGGAAGATGTTGGTGCTAAAATGTTTGAGACACTCAAAAAAGGAGGGAAGCAAATGGGTGTAACCAAACTCCCTTGGGTCATGGTGGAAAGCTTCTTGAGAGAATATCTGGAGATCGATTTCGTCGTAGGAAGAGAATTAGGGAAGAAGATGAATAGTGATTGGGGTTCGCGATTTGGGGATTTTAACAGGCTTTATGGCCTCGGTTATTCAAAAAACCGAGGCCTAAAGTGGCTCAATGGCCTCGGTTGAAGGGGACCCGAAGCCAAAGGGGGCGGCGCTGATGAAATTTTTAAATTAGGGTTTCTGGGCAGGGTTATAGGCTTCGGTTCTATTTCAACCGAGGCCTAAAACTGCCCAATATTGCCTCGGTCGAAAAGCAACCGAGGCCAAATGTGTTCTCGCTGGCGCCAATTTTAAAATTTTCATTTCTGGGCTGCTTAATAGGCTTTGGTTCTTAAGGAACCGAGGCCTAAAGCTGCTTATGACACCGGTTGTTTGTAGAACCGAAGCAATATAGGTCGCTAAAATTGCAAAATTGTCACCGCCTCCTTGTAGGCTTCGGTTCTACCATAACCGAGGCCTATAAGGCGAGGTAAAATATCAAATCTGCATTAGTGCTTGCACTTGTGGTGGATACCTCTGCTCACCCCCGAGCTATGTGTTACAAATGTTACAATGAATCAATTTCTCTCACCACAAGGTTAGCCCTTAATGAATTTCAGGCGTCCTGCTACTCTCACCACAGGAGTCAGTCCGCTCTAAGTGAGACTAACTGACTCCTTAGAGTGTCAGGATGCGATCCTTACCTTGAATCCTTACCAAGATATATAGATGGGGCACCACCATGGACACCCACTAACAGGGGCCATGGAATTACGTCCCGACCACTAAAGCACGACCCTAAAGTCCCACCTAGAGACTTTAAGGAATTACGTACTGACTCCATACCAAATATATACAAACAGCCAAGAAATAAATACAGATATCATGCCTAGAAATCCTCACACCCACTTCCGTAACCAACCCTCATTTATCACATGATGAATCAATGCCAACTCGTTATTCACAACCATGCATAAAGTACTTCCTCTCATACCAATACCATGCCACCGGATTACCAACCATCAAGGTCCATTGTTGCTCATGCCAAATTCGTGACCACACACTTATATATATATA